>ERZ834859.2295-NODE-2295-length-17059-cov-6.116384_pt1 | contig 17059 bp, 15 predicted proteins | sample MGYA00519947_ERZ834859 | MGnify/ENA primary metagenome ERZ834859 (study PRJEB31850, sample SAMEA3708763) | human gut metagenome | biome: human gut; feature: human-associated habitat; material: faeces | place: China | collected 2014 ...
AAGAGACTTTTCTGGCTACCCTGGAAAATCTGGATGCAGTCAGCAGTTTTGATGTGCTGGGTCATCTGGATTATGTGGTACGTTATGGAAAGTGTCAGGCCAGGCAGTATTCTTACAAAAAATATGCACAGGAGATTGATGAAATCCTGAAAAAAGTGATTGCAATGGGAAAAGGAATCGAGCTGAATACGGCCGGATGGAAATACGGCCTTGCATTCTGCCACCCCCATCCGGAAATTCTCTGCCGGTATAAAGAACTGGGCGGGGAAATCATCACAGTAGGATCTGATGCGCATAAGCCCGAGCATGTGGCTTATGATTTTCAGAAAGCAGCAGACGTTTTGAAGGCGTGCGGCTTTAAATATTATACAGAATTTCAGGACAGAAAACCTATTTTTAAACAACTTCTATAAAAATATATTTTAGGGTTGAATTTTTGTTTTCATTTTAGTACAATAACCGTAGTTGATGAATCTTTAACAAAGTAATTACTTGGTTGGAGATTTACAATAAACAGCTGCAAAGCAGCAACAATTTTTTTAAACTTTAGGAGGAATTAATCATGGCAGTAAAAGTAGCGATTAATGGATTTGGACGTATTGGACGTCTTGCATTCAGACAGATGTTCGGAGCAGAAGGATATGAAGTAGTTGCAATCAACGACTTAACATCTCCAAAAATGTTAGCACACTTATTAAAATACGATTCATCTCAGGGAAAATACGCTTTAGCTGATAAAGTAACAGCAGGTGAAGATTCTATCACAGTAGATGGAAAAGAAATCAAAATTTATGCAAAAGCAAACGCTGAAGAACTTCCATGGGGAGAAATCGGTGTTGACGTTGTATTAGAATGTACAGGATTCTATACATCAAAAGCAAAAGCAGAAGCTCATATCAAAGCAGGTGCAAGAAAAGTTGTTATCTCAGCTCCAGCAGGAAATGACCTTCCAACAATCGTTTACAATGTAAACCATGACACATTAAAACCAGAAGATACAGTAATTTCAGCAGCTTCTTGTACAACAAACTGCTTAGCACCAATGGCTGATGCATTGAACAAATTAGCTACAATCAAATCTGGTATCATGTGCACAATTCATGCTTATACAGGTGATCAGATGACACTTGATGGACCACAGAGAAAAGGTGACTTAAGAAGATCTCGTGCAGCTGCAGTTAACATCGTTCCTAACAGCACAGGTGCTGCTAAAGCTATCGGTCTTGTTATTCCGGAACTGAACGGTAAACTTATCGGATCTGCTCAGCGTGTTCCTACCCCAACAGGTTCTACAACAATCTTAACAGCAGTTGTTGAAGGAAACGTAACAAAAGAACAGATCAACGCAGCTATGAAAGCAGCTTCTAATGAATCCTTCGGATACAACGAAGATGAAATCGTATCCAGCGATATCGTTGGTATGAGATTTGGTTCTCTGTTCGATGCTACTCAGACAATGGTTCTTCCACTTGAGAATGGCACAACAGAAGTACAGGTAGTTTCCTGGTATGACAACGAGAACTCCTACACAAGCCAGATGGTTCGTACAATCAAACACTTTGGTAAATTACTGAACGCTTAATTTTCAGTAAGTGTAAAGGAATAGACTCCAACGAAGGGTCCGGTCTGATTTGGACCGGACCTTTTTCGCGTGGTCTGGAATGACAGCAGGAAATCAATAAGTTACTGTTTACAGATATGCAGTAACTGTTAAAGAATATTATTAAGGAGGCACCACAAATGCTGAATAAAAAATCTGTTGATGATATCAACGTAAAAGGCAAAAAAGTTCTTGTAAGATGTGACTTCAATGTTCCGCTTCAGGATGGAAAAATTACAGATGAGAACCGTCTGGTTGCAGCTCTTCCTACAATTAAGAAGCTGATCGCTGATGGTGGAAAAGTTATTCTCTGCTCCCACCTTGGAAAACCGAAGGGAGAACCGAAACCGGAATTATCTCTTGCGCCGGTTGCCAAACGTCTTTCCGAGTTATTAGGACAGGAAGTTAAATTTGCAGCAGATCCTGAAGTAGTAGGACCAAACGCGAAAGCAGCAGTAGCTGAGATGAAAGACGGAGATGTTATCTTACTTGAGAACACACGTTATCGCGCAGAAGAAACAAAGAACGGAGACGAATTCAGCAAAGAACTTGCTTCTCTTTGTGATGTATTTGTTAATGATGCATTTGGTACAGCTCACAGAGCACACTGCTCTAATGTTGGTGTGACCAAATATGTTGATACAGCAGTTGTTGGTTACTTAATGCAGAAGGAAATCGATTTCCTTGGAAATGCAGTGAACAATCCTGAGAGACCGTTTGTTGCTATCCTTGGCGGAGCTAAGGTTTCCAGCAAGATTTCTGTAATCAATAACCTTCTTGATAAAGTAGATACACTTATCATCGGTGGTGGTATGTCTTATACATTCTCCAAAGCTATGGGAGGACATATCGGTGTGTCTCTCTGTGAGGATGATTATCTTCAGTATGCATTAGACATGATGAAGAAAGCAGAAGAAAAAGGCGTAAAACTTCTTCTTCCTGTAGATAACAGAATTGGTGACAGCTTCTCCAATGACTGCAATATTCAGGTTGTAAAACGTGGCGAGATTCCGGACGGATGGGAAGGAATGGATATCGGACCGGAAACAGAGAAGCTTTTTGCTGAGGCTGTAAAAGATGCTAAGACAGTTGTATGGAACGGACCGATGGGCTGCTTCGAAATGCCAAAATTCGCTCATGGTACAGAAGCTGTTGCAAAAGCACTTGCTGAAACAGATGCCACAACTATTATCGGTGGTGGTGATTCTGCAGCTGCAGTTAACATCCTTGGTTATGGCGACAAGATGACACACATCTCCACAGGTGGCGGTGCATCTCTTGAATTCCTGGAAGGAAAAGAACTCCCGGGTGTTGCAGCAGCAAACGATAAATAAGAATATAATAACATCCCACAGGGATACTAAGGAGATAAATCATCATGGCAAGAAAGAAAATTATCGCTGGTAACTGGAAAATGAACATGACACCAAGCGAAGCCGTTAAATTAGTAGAAACATTAAAACCATTAGTAGTTAACGATGAAGTAGACGTAGTATTCTGCGTACCTGCAATCGATATCATCCCGGTTGTAGAAGCTGCTAAGGGAACAAACATCCAGGTTGGTGCTGAGAACATGTACTTTGAAGAGAAAGGTGCATACACAGGAGAAATCTCCCCTGCAATGCTCGTAGATGCCGGAGTTAAATATGTTGTTCTTGGACATTCCGAAAGAAGAGAATACTTCGGAGAAACAAACGAAGATGTTAACAAGAAAGTTCTCAAAGCTTTCGAACATGGAATTACACCTATCATGTGCTGTGGCGAAACTCTTACTCAGAGAGAACAGGGCGTGACAATGGATTTCATCCGTCAGCAGGTTAAAGTTGGATTCCAGGGTGTTACAGCAGATCAGGCTAAGACAGCAGTTATCGCTTACGAGCCAATCTGGGCAATCGGAACAGGTAAAACAGCTACAACTGAGCAGGCTCAGGAAGTATGCGCAGGTATTCGTGCATGCATCGCTGAAATCTATGATGAAGCAACAGCAGAAGCAATCCGTATCCAGTATGGCGGATCTGTAAATCCCGCAACAGCACCTGACTTATTCGTTCAGAACGATATCGATGGCGGCCTTGTAGGTGGTGCTTCTCTGAAAGCTGATTTCGGAAAGATCGTAAACTACAAATAAGAATAAAAAACTGATTATAAGCAGATAATCTTTGTGTCCAAACGAGAAATAATATAATGCCCCTGAATACAGGAAAATTGGTAATTTTACTGATTGGATTGTATTCAGGGGATTGTTATAGTTGAAGCAGGTAAGTTACCTGCTTTAATTGCTGTTGCGAATATTTGTTTGGCTATGTCAGACACATAGTATCTTATGAAATTAATATGTATAAAGAAAAAGACAGCTTCATTACTGAAACTGTCTTTTTTATCTGGTGTAAAAATCTGCTGTAAGCTGTTTCTTTTGTACTTTGGGTAAATCTCTTTTGCACGAAAGGAATGCCTCGATACTTTTGTATTTTGACTATTTATCAGGTGTATTTAGTTCATGTATTTTATCTTTTGTATTTTGGAGTATTTCTGAGTTTTTATCCTTGGTGATATAAATTTTTTTCTCTTTGGCAATTCGATGATTTTCTCTTTTGTATGTACAAACTATATCATATTTTTCTACATTCGTCTACAAGTTTCAACAGAAATCAGTCAAAAACATTTCGACAGAATCCCTGCTTTTTCGACATTCGGAGAGGAAATTGACAGATAAATAAAGATTGTCTGATTGCGGGAATCCATTTTCGCTGATATAATGTAAAAAATGTGTAATTATAGAAAGCAGGTTAATATTTTATGGAAGAAAAAGTAACAAAATGTAGTGTATCAAAGAAATGCGGAAGCTGCCAGTATCAGGGTGTTCCTTATAAAGAACAGCTTGTTGCCAAGCAGAAAAGGATGAAGAAGCTTCTTGGAAAGTTTGCAAATGTAAAACCAATCATTGGAATGGATGATCCCTTTTATTATAGAAATAAAGTTCATGCAGTATTTGACAGGGATAAAAAAGGTAATATTATCTGTGGAACCTACGAAGCGAAAACACATAAGGTTGTTCCGATAGAAGAGTGCATGATCGAGGATAAGATCAGTCAGGAAATCATCCGTACAATTCGGGATATGCTGAAATCTTTTAGAATCAAAACATATGATGAGGACACAGGATATGGACTTTTGCGCCATGTGCTGGTGAGAAGAGGGTTTTCCACAGATGAGATCATGGTGGTTCTTGTGATTGGTTCCCCGATCTTTCCTTCAAAAAATAATTTTGTGAAAGCTCTGAGAAAGAAATACCCACAGATTACAACAGTTGTGCTTAACGTCAATGATAAGAAGACCAGTATGGTACTGGGTGAGCGTGATATCGTCATTTATGGAAAAGGATATATCCGGGATACGCTCTGCGGATGTACATTCCGCATTTCTCCGCAGTCTTTTTATCAGGTAAATCCTGTACAGACAGAAATTTTGTATAAGACAGCAATTGAATATGCGGGGCTTGGACGAAAAGAAACAGTGATAGATGCATACTGCGGAATAGGAACAATCGGACTTGTAGCCGCAAAGCGGGCAAAGAATGTCATTGGTGTGGAATTAAATCCGGATGCAGTCCGCGATGCCAGAATCAATGCAAAGGAAAATAAGATTACAAATGCACGTTTCTATCAGGGAGATGCAGGAGAATTTATGGAAAACATGGCAGAAAACGGAGAACATGCAGATGTTGTGTTTATGGATCCGCCACGTACCGGCAGTGATAAAAAGTTTATGTCCTCTGTTATCAAACTGAATCCATCAAGAATCGTATATATCTCCTGTGGACCGGAAACACTGGCAAGAGATCTGGAGTATTTGACAAAACATGGCTATGATGTGAGAAAAATACAGCCGGTAGATATGTTCAGTTTTACAGACCATTGTGAAAATATTTGTCTTTTGACGAAAAAATTTGAGAAATAGACGAAAAATCAAAACGAATACAAATACTAAAAGAATATAAATACCAAAAGAAAAGGAAGGTTTCATGGAAATAAGAAAAGCATCAGTGCAGGATCTTGAGCAGATCATGCAAGTTTATGATAAAGCCCGCAAATTTATGAGAGAAAATGGCAATGCAGAACAGTGGGGTGAAGATTACCCCTCAGCAGAACTGATAGAGCATGATATTGATAAAATGTATCTGTGCATGTCAGAAGGGCGGATTGCCTGTGTTTTCTATTATGCGGCGGAAGAAGATGAAGATTATAAAGAAATTAATGGAAAATGGCTGAATGAAGAACCCTATGGAGTAGTTCACAGGGTAGCGTCCACAGGAATAGTAAGAGGAGCCGCATCATTCTGTCTGGACTGGGCCTATGCTCAGACACAGAATCTCCGTATGGATACATACAGCGATAACATCCCCATGCAGAAACTTCTGGAAAAATGCGGATTTCAGTACTGCGGTTCATTTGAACGTCTGGGAATGGATAAATGGATGGCATACCAGAAAATATAATAAACAAGTCCCTATCTGTTTCAACTGTAAGAGACAGATGGGGACTTTAAGGTTATTGATTGCTGTAGTTAGAGGTATCCATCAGAAGAAATCCGGTCTTTTACAGATTCTCAACAATCTGGCGTGCTACATATACACCGCTTGCAGAAGCATGGGACAGGGAATGGGTTACACCGCTTCCGTCTCCAATGATATACAGGCCTTTGTATCTGCTTTCCAGATTTTCATCAATATCAACTTCCATATTATAGAACTTAACCTCCACACCATAGAGGAGGGTGTCGTCATTAGCTGTCCCGGGAGCGATTTTATCCAGAGCATAAATCATTTCAATGATTCCGTCAAGGATACGTTTCGGGAGAACAAGACTCAGATCACCGGGAGTAGCTGCGAGAGTAGGTCGTACCATACCTTCTTCGATACGTGCAACCGTACTCCTTCTTCCGCGCACCAGATCGCCGAAACGCTGTACGATCACTCCGCCGCCCAGCATATTGGAAAGACGGGCAATGCTTTCGCCATATCCATTACTGTCTTTAAATGGCTCGGAGAAATGTTTGGCTACCAACAGTGCGAAGTTTGTATTTTCTGTCTGTTTGGACGGATCTTCATAGCTGTGGCCATTTGCTGTGACAATGCCGTTTGTATTTTCGTTTACAACGATGCCATAAGGATTCATACAGAAAGTCCTCACATTATCTTCGAATTTTTCTGTTCTGTAGACAATCTTACTCTCATACAGTTCGTCTGTCAGGTGTGAGAAGATAACAGCAGGAAGTTCTACACGTACACCCAGGTCTACCCGGTTTGATTTGGTTGGGATATCAAGTTCTTTACAGATCTGTTCCATCCATTTGCTTCCGCTTCTGCCTACGGATACAATGCATTTGCTGCAGTCAGTGGTATCATTCTTTGTGATGATACGGTATCTGTCTTCAAGTACTTCCAGACGTTCTACAGGAGTGTTGAAATGAAAATCAACATGCTCTTTTAATTTTGCATATAAGTTCTCAAGAACCACATAGTTAATGTCTGTTCCCAGATGACGTACGGAAGCATCCAGAAGCTTTAATTTGTTCTGCATACAAAGTTTTTTGAATTTGGTTCCGGCTGTAGAATACATTTTTGTGTCCTGTCCGCCGTAGGCAACATTGATCTCATCTACGTAACGCATCAGGTCAAGAGCGTCCTTCTTTCCAATATGTTCATAAAGTGTTCCGCCGAAATCATTTGTGATATTGTATTTGCCGTCAGAGAAAGCACCGGCACCGCCAAAGCCGCTCATAATGGCACAGGTTTTACATTTGATACAGGTTTTTACTTTGTCACCATCAATTGGGCAATGTCTTTTGCTGAGAGGATTTCCAGCCTCAAAAACAGCAATCTTTAAATCGTTATTTTGCTTCATCAGTTCATAGGCAGAGAAAATGCCGCCAGGTCCTGCGCCGATGATCACTACATCATATTTCATATATACTACGATCCTTTCAGGTAAAAATATTTTGTAAATCTGCAGCAAGTCTCCTGAACGCACTATTTAACTGATAAATTGTGAAGCGGATGATATTATGCGCCTGAAGAGAATGCCATAGATAAGTCTGCGTTACTGAGAACGAAGGAGACAGTAATAAGTATACCATAAATAAATGAAAAAATCTTATGTTTTTGTGAATGGACTTTGTGGGATATTTTGCCCGGATGAGGGCGCCGTAGTGGGCTACGGCAACTGAATTCGGGTGAAATATCCCGCAAAGTGGGGCGTTCAGATTGCGGGAATGATTTTTCAGACACGCTCTAGGGGTAAAATACTTTTTGTCCCTAACTTATAATAAAGAAAGGGGTGTCAGAAACAGTGAAAACTTTACTGAAGAATGGTACAGTAGTATCGGGGGATATGTCTGTCAGAGAAGATGTTCTTATAGATGGAGAGAAGATTGTAAAAGTAGGCCGGAATCTGGAAGCAGAGGATGCACAGGTAGTTGATGTAAACGGTAAGCTGCTTTTTCCGGGATTTATAGACGGACATACACATTTTGACCTGGAAGTGGCAGGAACAGTGACGGCAGATGATTTTGAAACAGGAACAAGAGCTGCCATTGCAGGAGGTACAACTCTGGTGATCGATTATGCGTCTCAGGATAAAGGTGGTCATACGCTGAAGGAAGGTCTTGAGAAGTGGCATAAGAAAGCAGATGGGAAATGTTCCTGTGATTATTCTTTCCATATGTCTGTTGTGGAATGGAATGAGGAAACTGAGAGAGAAATACAGGATATGATCAATGAAGGGATTACCAGTTTTAAGCTTTACATGACTTATCCGGCAATGATCGTAGATGACGGTGACCTTTATAAGATTATTAAGAAATTAAATGAATACGGATGTTTTGCAGGGGTACATTGTGAGAATGCAGGGGCAATCGATGCGTTGATCGCAGAAGCCAAAAAAGAGGGACGTCTGGGACCTGAGAATCACCCGTTGGTGCGTCCGGATATTATGGAGGCAGAGGCAGTTCACCGCCTTCTTGTGATCGCAGATGCAGCAGATGCTCCTGTAATGGTAGTACATCTTACCAACCGGAAAGCATTTGAAGAAGTGATGCGTGCCAGAATGAACGGACAAAAGGTATATGCGGAAACCTGTCCGCAGTATCTGCTTCTGGATGACAGTGTATATTCCAAACCGGATTTTGAAGGTGCCAAATACGTGTGTGCACCTCCAATCCGTAAGAAGGCAGATCAGGATTGTCTGTGGAAAGCACTGGCTAATGGTCAGATCCAGACGGTTGCAACTGACCAGTGTAGCTTTACAATGGAGCAGAAAGCTCTTGGTAAAGATGATTTCACGAAGATTCCGGGAGGGTTGCCGGGAGTACAGACGAGAGGAACTCTGCTTTATACATACGGTGTACGCACAGGCAGGATCACGCAGGAACAGATGTGCCGTCTGTTAAGTGAGAATGCAGCTAAACTTTACGGAGTGTATCCCAATAAGGGCGTGATACGTGAGGGAAGTGATGCAGATATTGTTGTATTTGATCCTGAGAAGGAAAACGTTATCTCTGCAAAGACACATCTGTATCATACGGATAATAATCCATATGAGGGATTTAAGCTTCATGGAGATATTGACAGCGTATATTTAAGAGGAGCTCATGTGGTGCAGGATGGAAAAGTAATTCTGGAGAAAACAGGAAAATATATTAAGCGTGGTAAGAATCAGATGTAAAGTATACATTTTAATCCAATCATGCAAGTCCCCTGCGGAGATTATTAGTGGTTGCGAAGAATAATAAGCAGTGAATATAAAAAATAACAAGAGGTGACAGAAAATGAAACATGAAGTAAATGCAATGGGAAAACAGTGCCCGATTCCGGTAGTGATGACAAAGAAGGTTATTGATAATGCGGCAGTCGGTGATGAGATTGAAATTCTGATCGATAATGAAACCGCAGTGAATAATCTGAGCAGACTTGCAAATAAAACAGGCTGTACGTTTGTATCTGAAAAACTGGGAGACAAAAAGTATCAGGTGAAGATGGCAGTAAAGACTGAACAGACAGGTGGTACCTTGGAAGAAGAGGAATTTGTCTGCGAAGCACCGCATAAAAAAGTGACGGTAGCGGTAATCTCCTCAAATGTTATGGGAAATGGTGATGATGAACTGGGAAAGATTTTGATCAAAGGATTTATCTATGCCCTTTCTCAGATGGAAACACATCCGGATACAATCCTTTTCTACAATGGAGGTGCAAAACTTACAACAGAAGACTCTGAAAGTCTGGAAGATCTGAAAAAGATGGAAGAAGAGGGCGTGGAAATCCTGACCTGCGGTACCTGCCTGAAGCATTATGGACTGATGGAGAAACTGATGGTTGGAAAAGTTACCGATATGTATACGATTGCAGAGCGTATGACAGGTGCAGATAAGGTGATTCGTCCGTAAGAAAATGAAGGCCATCATATCTGAGAAAAAAGACAGATATGATGGTATTTTGAACTTTTATTGCAATTTCTGTTCTCTGATATTGTGGTATCTGGCATATCCGGTAAGAATCAGAGTCAGGGCACCATCGCCTGTTACGTTACAGGCTGTCCCAAAACTGTCCTGAAGGGCAAAGATAGTCAGCATCAGAGCTGTAGCAGAATCGCCGAATTTCAGGATACCGGTGATAATACCGAGAGATGCCATAACAGTGCCTCCCGGTACACCCGGAGCACCGATGGCAAAAATTCCAAGCAGGACACAGAAAAGAACCATGGCCCCCGGCGCAGGAACTGCACCATAAAGAATTTTGGAGATTGCCATACAGAAGAATACTTCTGTGAGGACAGAACCACAGAGATGAATGTTGGCAAACAGTGGAATACCAAAATCTACCAGATCCTTTCGCAGAGGTTTTGCTCTGTGTGCACATTGGAGGGCAACCGGCAATGTGGCAGCAGATGACATGGTACCTATGGCTGTGAGGTAGGCGGGCCCATAATGTTTTACAACTTTCAGAGGATTTTCTCTGGAATAAATTCCTGCAAGTATATATAGAAGAGCTATCCAGATAAAATGTCCGATCAGAACAATGACGATTACCTGAAGGAATACAGGAAGCTGTCTGGTGATTGTTCCTTCGTATGCCAGTGAACAGAAAGTCAGTCCGATGAAGTATGGGAGAATCGGAATGATGACTCTTGATACAATAGCCAGTATGATCTTCTGAAATTCTTCAAGAAAAGAAGAAATCAGACTGGCTTTTGTCCATGCAGATGCAAGTCCCAGCATAATGGCCAGTACAAGTGCACTCATGACAGGCATTATCTGTGGAATGGAAAGTTCAAAAACTACATCCGGCAAAGCTTTGAGATGACTGGCAGTGGAGCTGAAGGACAAATGTGGGATCAGCAGGTATCCGGATAATGCAGAGAATAAAGCAGCTCCCAGTGAGGAAGCATAAGCAATACTGACTGCAACACCTAACATTCTGGAAGCATTGTTTCCGAGTCTGGTAATAGATGGTGCGATAAATCCAATGATGATCAGCGGAACAGAAAAGCTGATCAGCTGACCAAGAATATACTTCGATGTTACAACCACATTCAGTACTGCAGTCGTAATGGCAGATTCATCTATTATATTAAGAAGAAGTCCGATACAGATTCCAAAAGCCACGCCGACAAGCAGTCTGAAGGGCAGACTGTGTAGAAAATAGTTTTTTTTCATAATAATCCCCCTTTTTCTGTCAATTATAATATATAATGATGTCATGGTCAAAAGGTATTTTATATCGAAACAGGAGAGAGTTATGTACAGAAAAATTTATCAAATTTTGGAAGAAACAGGAAAAGTAAAAACAGCAATGGTTTTAAACGGGAATCATAAGGGCGAAAAATGTCTGATAAAAGAAAACCATTGTGTATCATCCGATGAAAATACAGCAGATTTCTGGAAAAAATATGAAGCTGATCTGGCGGAGTGCCAGGAGACAAAAGTTGTTCATATGGGAGATGTAGATTTCTTTGTGGAAATTTATGTGAAAAATCCGCAGCTTATCATTTTTGGAGGCGGACATGTTTCGCAGCCTGTTGCAAAAATCGGAAAAATGCTGGGATTTCATGTGACTGTTATGGATGACAGAGAAGATTTTGTGACTTCAGAGAGATTTCCGGATGCCGATCGGCTGATCAAAGGCAGCTATGATGAGCTTTCAGACAAAATACCGGCCTATGAAAATGCTTATTATGTGATCGTGACAAGAGGTCATCTCGGAGACAGTGCCTGTGCCAGACAGATTCTGAGACGCCCTTATACTTATCTGGGAATGATCGGCAGTAAAAATAAGGTAAAACTGACCAGAGAAAAATTACTCGGAGAAGGTTTCAGCGAAGAACAGCTCAACAGTATCCATGCACCGATTGGATTGCCGATCGGAGGACATATGCCGGCAGAGATTGCTGTAAGTATTGCTGCGGAGATCGTTCAGGAAAAGAACAGGTATGATGTTTCTTATATTGATGGAGCTGTGGAGGATGCTGTCAGGAAAAAAGAAAATGGAATTATGATCACGATCATATCCAAGAGTGGTTCTTCTCCAAGAGGGACAGGAAGTAAAATGTTTATTGATAAAGACGGGAATTCATATGGAAGCATCGGAGGCGGAAATGTAGAATTTCAGGCTTTGAAATATGCACCAGAAGCGCAGCATGGTGAAATCAGAAAATATAATCTGTCTAACCAGGGCGGTGCGAATCTGGGAATGATCTGTGGCGGCGAGGTGGAAGTCCTTTATGAATTGTTGTAGATAAACACAGAACCTACAGCGTTACTGTTCACATATCATTATCCCGCGGGGTGTTTTGGCATGAATATGCCAAAATCCCGAGATATACAAGCCAAAATTCCATTGCCGCAGGCAATCTGGAATGAATTTTGGCTACGTTACTGAGAACGGAGTGAACAGTAACCCTGCAGCAATTCCGCGCAAATAGAAGAAAGCAGACAAAGCAGGACAAAACGCATACTTGAATTATCTGTAAGAATCGTGTATATTAATACATAAAGCGAACACAGAAAACACGAGGGGACAGAGCGTGTTTGATAAAGGAGGAAACTACTTATGAAGAAATCACTTTGGCTGGTTCTTGTACTGGGACTTGCATTTGCTGCTCAGGGATGCGGATTTGATCCTACTATTGATTCCAGCGTTATGATCGTTAAAGTAACACCAACACCGGAAGTCACACCTACTCCTGAGGCTTCAGAGGCAACACCAACACCGGAAGCAACACCAACGCCGGCAGCAGAGCAGACAGCCAGTGGTGTAAAAGTAGAAGTGAAATCCGATACCTATTATGCGTCATCAGAATTAAATCTTCGTTCTGATGCAAGTGCAGATGCAGATCTGATTTCAAGTGTGGCAGCAGGAACTCAGCTGAACAGTACAGGTGTATGCGAGAATGGATGGATCCGTGTGGATTATAATGGACAGACCTGTTATGCAAGCGGAGATTTTGTGACAACAACAGCTCCGGCAGCAGACGCAGGTGAGACTGCAGCAGATACGTCTTATGATGAAAGTGCAGAATAATCTGATGATATAAAAGTTTGTATCAGTCCTCTTTGAATATATTTCTATGAGAGGTACAATAAAGGCTTTTTTGGAAAAATGTTGACAGAAATGTATAAGTAAAAGCAGAAGCAGAAGCTGCAGGGGATAATGACCTGTCAGCTTCTGCTTTTTTTGTCTGAAAAATACGATAGAAATCTTTTTCGGTGTGTTGTTTATGAGGATTGCTGTAATACTGTAGAATGTTACTGTGGATAAATAAGTCTGTCCGGCTTGATATCATAAAGAACTTCATCCAGAAATTTTCCTGCCAGATATTTTGCCATAGGCAGATTCATATCCAGATAATTTCCGCAGTCTTTTGCAGATGCTCCCGGAACTTCACCTTCAAAATCACGTATAAATTCAAAAGTCTCGATCATAAGCGGAACGATATCCTTGGACTCATAATCTCCATTTAAAAGAAGATAATTGCCTGTACGGCATCCCATCGGTCCCCAGTAGATCATTTTAGAGCCGAACTCTTTATGATTTCTCAGGAATGTTGCTGCCAGATGCTCGATCGTGTGAAGCTCAGCGGTATTCATCACAGGTTCTTCGTTAGGAGAAGTCATACGGATATCAAAGGTAGTGATCATACTGCCGCCAACCGGATCCTTACGTGAAACATAAATTCCAGGCTGTAATTTGATATGGTCAATGGTAAAACTTGTTATTTTTTCCATTTTGGATTCCTCGCTTTCTTTTGCAGATATATTCTGACTGTTCATCAGTCTGTTGTTCCGGTTTCACTGCAAAAAGGGAAGGTACAGAACTGAACAGCCATATACATTTTAACAGGCAATCAGAAAGAAGTAAACACAGGAAACATTCACAATCTGAACATTTTGTGAAAAGAGTTGTTTTTTTTCTAAGATAGGTTATAATCAGATTGTTGTAAATGATTTCGGAGGTAAAGGAAAATGAAAAGAAAATTACTGGCAGCACTTTGTGTTACAGCTATGTCAGCAGGTTTACTGGCAGGATGTGGCAGCAGTGATAAAACAGAAGAGAGTACAAAAACAGAGGAAACAGCGAAAGAGGAGACTTCTTCTCAGGAAGAGACGGAGACAAAAGTTGCTTCTTCTGACAGTGATAATGTAGCAAGTGAAGAAGAGGCAGAAAAAGCCGGATTTTCTGATGGTTCTGATGAAAAGAGTGATTCTGCTGATACAGATTCTGAAAATAAAGATTCTTCAGACAGCAGTACAACCAGTGTGCTTCTGGATACTTCCAAAGAACTGACAGGAATTCATCACGCAGAGATTGAAGTAAAGGATTACGGTACGATTGATGTGGAACTGGATGCAGATACAGCACCGATCACAGTGACAAATTTCGTGAAACTCGCACAGGAAGGTTTTTATGACGGACTGACATTCCACCGTATCATGGATGGATTTATGATCCAGGGTGGTGATCCCAACGGAGACGGAACAGGTGGATCAAAAGAGAATATTAAGGGTGAGTTCAGCAACAATGGAGTAGACAATGATATTTCCCACACAAGAGGGACTATTTCCATGGCAAGAGCCAGTGATCCGGACAGCGCAAGCTCGCAGTTCTTTATTGTTCAGGCAGACAGTACATTCCTGGACGGCGATTATGCAGGATTTGGCCATGTAACAGAAGGTATGGATATTGTTGATAAGATCTGCGAGGATGCAAAACCGACAGACGACAATGGAACAATCCCGTCAGATCAGCAGCCGGTTATTGAGAAGATTACCATTACAGATTAAGTAAAACAGAAATCGAAGTATAAGTGCCCGGAGAACAAACAAAAATTGAAGAAAAGGCATAACAAGAAGCAGCAGGAGAGATATGAAAAATCTTTTCTGCTGCTTTTTGGAACAGATACAGTTAATTTTTAATTATCAGCACTGGTATCGGTGGGTTGTTGGGGCGATTATAATATTCGCTTTTGATTACCAGATATTGATGGGGATCAAGGTTTTTCAGCCAGTCAAGGATCTGATCCCGCTCTTCAAATCCGGAATCGCCGCCACTGTAGATGCAAAGAGAAATCATTCCGCCTTTTTTCAGAAGGGTTAAAGCCTGGGTCAATGCCTGAATGCTGGTTTCACCTCTGGTTGCAAGTGAATGATCTCCACCGGGAAGATAACCAAAATTAAATACAATGCAGCTTACACTGTCTGGTGTGGCATATTCTGCCATATTTGCGTGAGATTCCAGAAGCAGTCGGTAATTTTCCGGAACATGTCCGGCGTTCAGTCTCTTTTGGGTTGCAGTCAGTGCCTGCTCCTGAATATCAAAGGCAAGAACCTTTCCTGATTCTCCGCATAGCTGCGAAAGCAGAAGCGTATCATTTCCGTTTCCCATTGTAGCATCAATACAGAAGTCTCCTTCCTGTACCTGCTGTCTGATAAAAGCTGCGCACCATTGCGTGATCTGATAATTCTTCATATATTCCTATATTCCTCCACAAAGTCATACACCGGATTTATATGTTGATATTAGTATATTATAGTAATCCGGTCTGTCAGTTAAGTCAGGTAGAGTCCAGCGCAAATTATGGATATCTGACTGATTATTATTATAATGCAGGAAATCTTTATAAACAACGGTTAAGTGTAATCTTGCTGAGGTTCACCGTTACTGTTCACATACCTCTATCCCGCGAGGTGTTTTGGCATGAATATGCCAAAATTCCATCCAAGATTGTTTCGCAAATAAAACAAATCACTTATTGCATTTTTGATAATAATTAGTCTATAATAAATAGAATTGTAAAAGTCAGAATCCTGTTATCAAAGATGAATTATGATAGATTTTGACATGTAAGTATAAAGACGTAGAAACAGCCAGAAATAATATGGTTCGGAGAAAGAGGTAAAGGAAAATGACACTGGAAGGAAAAACAGTATTACTGGGAGTGACAGGCAGCATTGCAGCGTATAAGATTGCATATCTGGCAAGTGCACTGAAGAAACGTCATGCAGATGTTCATGTGCTGATGACAGAGAACGCTACGAATTTTATCAATCCGATCACTTTTGAAACTCTCACAGGAAATAAATGTCTGGTGGATACCTTTGACCGGAATTTTCAGTTTCAGGTAGAGCATGTATCGATTGCAAAGAAAGCAGATGTAGTGATGATCGCACCGGCAAGTGCTAATGTGATCGGAAAACTGGCACATGGGATCGCAGATGACATGCTTACTACCACGATCATGGCATGCAAATGTAAGAAATTCATTTCCCCGGCCATGAATACCAATATGTTTGAGAATCCTGTAGTACAGGATAATTTAAAGATTCTGGAGCATTACGGATATGAAGTGATCGCTCCGGCGTGCGGATATCTGGCATGTGGTGACACAGGAGCGGGAAAAATGCCGGAACCTGAGACATTACTTGCCTATATTGAGCGCGAAGCTGCCTGTGAGAAAGATCTGAAAGGAAAGAAAATCCTTGTAACTGCAGGTCCTACACAGGAATCTGTCGATCCTGTTCGTTATCTTACAAATCATTCTTCAGGAAAAATGGGTTATGCTATTGCGAAAGCTGCCATGCTCCGAGGTGCAGATGTCACGCTGGTCAGCGGACGTACTTCAATTGAACCTCCCATGTTTGTAAATCTGATACCTGTTGTGACTGCAAGAGACATGTATGAAGCTGTAACTTCTGTCAGCAACGAACAGGACATCATTATTAAAGCTGCTGCTGTGGCAGATTACCGCCCTGCCAGGATCAGTGAAGAAAAAGTTAAGAAAAGTGACGGACAGATGTCCATAGAACTGGAAAGAACAGATGATATCCTGAAGTTTCTTGGGGAACACAAACGGCATGGACAGTTTCTCTGCGGATTTTCCATGGAGACACAGAATGTGATCGACAATTCCA
>ERZ834859.2302-NODE-2302-length-17025-cov-3.879316_pt1 | contig 17025 bp, 12 predicted proteins | sample MGYA00519947_ERZ834859 | MGnify/ENA primary metagenome ERZ834859 (study PRJEB31850, sample SAMEA3708763) | human gut metagenome | biome: human gut; feature: human-associated habitat; material: faeces | place: China | collected 2014 ...
GGAAGGGAGGGAAAACCTTTCTCCAGAAAGGTTTTCCCTCCCTTCCCCCAGTTTTCTTACGTCAGGAGCAGCCACCATGCTGGACAGGCAACAAACGGGTATCGTGTTCAATGTGCAGAAATTCAGCGTCCACGACGGCGAAGGCATCCGTACGCTGGTGTTCTTGAAGGGATGCCCGCTGCATTGCCCGTGGTGCAGCAATCCGGAGTCGCAGCGCCGCGAGCCGGAGCGCGCCTACAACCCCACGCGCTGCCTGACCGCCGCCGTATGCGGGCGGTGCGCCAAAGCTTGTCCGACCGGGGCCGTGAGCATTGTCGGCGGGCTGGTTTGCTTTGACCGCTCGAAGTGTACGGGCTGCAACGCCTGCGTGCGCGCCTGCCCGAGCGGGGCGCAGACGGTGTACGGCGAAACGCAGAGCGTGGATCAAATCCTGAGCCGCGTGGAAGAGGACGGCGTGTTCTATACGCGATCGGGCGGCGGGCTCACCCTGTCCGGGGGCGAGGCGCTGGCGCAGCCGGATTTCGCGCTGGCCCTGCTGCGCGAGGCGAAGAAACGCCATATACATACGACCATCGAAACCTGTGGGCACTACCCGACCGACGTTCTGGATCAGGCCTGCCGGGTGCTTGATGCCCTGATTTTTGACATCAAGTGCCTCGATTCAGCCCGCCACAAGAAGGCCACGGGGGTGGGCAGCGAACTGATCCTCAAGAACATCGGGCACGTATTCGAGCACTTCCCGGATCTTCCGGTGCTGATCCGCACGCCGGTCATCCCCGGTTTCAACGATACGGAAGAGGATATTCTCGGTATTCGTGAAATGATTCCCAGGAAGGCCAATATCCGCTATGAAGCGCTGACCTACCACCGCATGGGGCAGCCCAAATACGGCTACCTTGGGCGGCGCTATGAGCTGGAGGGCGTGAAGGCCGATGAAGCCTTCATGAAACGGTTGAACATTATGTTGAAATCCTACGAGAAATAAGAACCTTCATTTTTCTTTAGGCCGTATTGAAGCGTCTGTACCGTTGCCCCTGACCCCTGATTGTACTGGGTTCAGGGGCTTTTTTTGTACCTCGGGGAACTGCAGGGGAGAAGGAAAAAGGGGCTGGAAGCTGTGTTTTTTTGCATTCATGGAATGATGAACTGTGCAAAAATGCACATATTGATGGTTTCAAACCTTTGATTTGCTGTAATATGGCTGTATTAGGAAGGAAAAGAGGAGTGTGTTTTTTTGCAATGCGGAAGGTGCGTATTCGCATCATGGATTTGAAGCGCTTCCTGTGATGAAAAAAGAACATGTTATTTAAGTGTATTATAAGCCTCAAAAGAATGGATGGAGGACAATATTCCTGCGGACGGGAACGGAAGGACGGTTATTCGCATGGCAGAGGCTGAAAAACAGCAAGACGGAAGCCGAACCTACGGAAAAGATGAAAATAAAAAAGATGAAAAAAGAGTCTGTTAGGTAATTTTATCCGTTTCATAGCAGTAAGGAGTCTTGTTAAATGTTTTTTGTTTCACAAATGGTCCGCCTCTTGCTTTAGGGAAAGCAAAGATCGTCGCCAAGGCGTCACGCCAGACATTCATGCAAAGGGGACCATCGTGAAGATCATCGACTTTCGTTTCCGTCCGAACATCCCTTCCACCGTACAGGGGATGATCGACCATCCCGTCTTCGGCGAGATGCACGCGCTGTTCAAATTCCATGAGCGCGCCCGCTCCCAGCCCATTGAAGACATCGTGCGCGACATGGAAGCGCAGAACGTGGTCAAGGGCGTCATCACCAGCCGCGACGCGGAAACCACCTACGGCATCGCTTCCGGCAACAAGGGGGTTATCCCCTTCCTCGAACAGTATCCCGACCGTTTCATCGGCATGGCCGGGCTTGACCCGCACAAGGGAATGGACGCCATCGACGAGCTGGGGCTTATGGTCGAAACCCACGGTTTCCGTGGAGCGGCCATCGACCCGTTCCTCGCCAAGATTCCGGCCAACCACGCAAAATATTATCCGATCTATGCCAAGTGCTGTGAATTCGACATTCCCGTCGTGATCAGTACGGGCATGGCGACCCTGGTGGACGGGGCCGACCCCGAGCATTGCCACCCCCGGTATATCGACGCGGTGGCCCGGGACTTCCCCAAGCTCAAGATCGTAGTGAGCCACGGGTGCTACCCGTGGGTGAACGAGATCATCATGGTCGTTCAGCGCAACCGCAACGTCTATCTGGAGCTTTCCGAGTACGAGCAGTCGCCGTTCTCCGAAGGCTACATTCAGGCCGCGAACACCATGATCGGCGACAAGGTGATCTTCGCCAGCGCCCATCCGTTCCTCGACTTCAAGGGGCAGATCGCGCTGTATAGGAAACTGCCTTTCAGCCCGCAGGCGCTTGAAAACATTTTTTACAACAACGCCGCAAGGCTCCTTGGCCTTTGACGGTGGCCAGCGGGCAGGTTCCCTCGTATCTTGAGAACCGTTGAACCGTCTTCCCCGTTCTGCCGGGGAAGAGCCCGTCACGGTGCTGGCCAACGCCGCATTGGAAAGCTGATTTGGGGAGAGGGGGCGGTACAGGGCCGCCCCCGTGCCGGAAGGTCGGGGGGCCGTCCGGCGCGGGAACGAAACAGAGGAATCTCCCACAGGGGGAGACGGGCTTTGTCCCGGTTTGCAGCATCATCTCCATTTCGGGGGAAAAAAGAGGAGGAATTGCATGAGACGTTTTCTTACGGCCTTCGCCGCGGCTGTCCTGATGCTTTCGCTTGGCACCGCCGACGCGGCGGAATACAAGAAGATGACCATCCGTGCCGCTACCGCGAACCCGCAGGGCAGCCTGCATGTGGTCGCCATCGACAAGTTCAAGGAGATCGTCGAGAAGGAATCCAACGGCGCGATCACCGTACAGACCTTCTATGGCGGCTCGCTCGGCGACGAACAGGCCAACGTCAAACAGCTCCGCAACGCCGAGATCCATCTCGCGGTGCTGGCGGACGGGAACCTGACGCCCTTCGCGCCGCAGGCCGGGGTGTTCATCCTGCCGTACATGTTCCCGAAGATTTCCGACGCTGAAAAGCTGTTCGGCAATGAAGCGTTCATGAACAAGACCGCCGACGCCATCGCCAAGCAGAGCCGTACCCGGCCCCTGTCGTGGCTTGTGGGCGGCTACCGCATCATCACCAACTCCAAGAAGCCCATCAACACGATGGCCGACCTCAAGGGCCTGAAGATCCGCGTTCCCGCCGTGGAGCTCCAGCTTGCCGCCTTCCGCTCGTGGGGCGTCGAACCCCATCCGCTGGCGTGGTCCGAAACCTTCAACGGGCTTCAGCAGGGCGTGGTCGACGGACAGGAAAACCCCCACGCCATCAACCGCGACCAGAAGTTCTGGGAAGTCCAGAAGTACATCACCAACATCCATTATATGCTCTGGGTCGGCCCGATGCTCGTGAGCGACCCGTGGTTCCGCAGGCTCGACCCGCAGACCAAGGCCCTCGTGGAAAAGGCCGCCAAGGAAGCCGCCGCCTACGAATGGAAGTGGTCCGCGGAACAGGATGAAATCGCCCTCAAGGAATGCCTTGCTCGCGGCATGGTCATCAATGACGTGTCCGACGAACCCGCCTGGACGGAGGCCGCCCGCTCCGTGTGGCCGCAGTTCTACGACAAGGTCGGCGGCAAGGCCGTGGTGGAAGAAGCCCTCGCCATCATGCAGCAGTAAACGGACGCCCGGCGCGCGGGTTTCGGCTCCGCGCGCCGTCTTCATTCCTTGGAGGACGTATGTCTTTTTTCAAGCATCTCTACGACAACTTCGAAGAGGGGGCCTGTGCTCTGTTCGTCGCGGTCATGGTTCTCTGCCTCTTCCTTCAGGTGGCCATGCGCATCGCCGTGGGGTCGTCGCTGGCGTGGACGGAGGAACTTTCCCGCTACAGTTTCCTCTGGGCCGTGTATGTCGGGGCCGCCCTTGCCGTGAAGCGCGGCGGGCATGTCCGCATCACCGCACAGTTCATGTTCCTTCCGACCCGCTGGCGGCTCGTGTTCCGCGCCGTCGGGGACATCATCTGGATCGGCTTCTCCCTTTATGTGGCGTGGATCGGGCTCGCCTGCATCGAAGAGGGCCTGTATTACCCCGAAGTGTCGCCTACCCTCGGCGTTGTGAAGGCGTGGGTGGAATGCATTATCCCGTTCAGCTTCGTGCTGGTGAGCTGGCGCATCGTTGAGGAATACGTCGTGCGCTGGCGGAACGGCACCCTCGGAGAACTGGTTCGTTACGAGGAGGCAGCCTGATGACGCCCCTAGCCATTGCCCTCATTGTCCTTGTCGCCATGTTTCTGCTGGGGCTGCCGATCTTCATGTCCCTGATCATCTCTTCCGTGGTGGCGATCCTCGCGGGCGGGGACATCCTGCCCCTGTCGGTCATCCACAACTCGCTTTTTGACGGCCTGAACCTGTTCCCGCTGCTCGCCATCCCCTGTTTTGTGGTCGCGGGCACGCTCATGGAGTTCGGGAACATCACGCAGCAGATCGTCGACGTGGTGAAGCAGCTTGTGGGCCGCGTCTACGGCGGCCTCGGCATCACCACCATCCTCGCCTGCACGTTCTTCGCGGCCATTTCCGGCTCCGGGCCGGGGACCGTCGCCGCCGTGGGCACCATCCTCGTCCCGGCGATGGTCCGCAACGGCTATTCCAAGGATTACGCTTCGGCGGCGGCTTCTTCCGGAGGCACCATCGGCATCCTGATCCCGCCGTCCAACCCGATGATCATCTATGCGATCCTCGGGAACCTGTCGGTGACCGCCATGTTCACCGCAGGGTTCATCCCCGGGTTCATCGTGGCCTTCGCGATGATCATGACCGCCTACCTGCTGGCGAAGAGGAACGGCTTCAAGGGCGACGAGAACGCCGCGCCCTTCAACATGAAGTTTTTCCTCAGGAGCTGCGGCAACGCCGGGTTCGCGCTGGCGACGCCGTTCATCATCCTCGGCTCAATTTATACCGGCTGGGCGACGCCCGTGGAAGCGTCCGTGGTCGCCATCGTGTGGGCGCTGTTCGTGGGCATCGTGATCAACCGGGTGCTCAGACCCCGGCACATCTACCGGGCCCTGCTGGAAGGCGCGATGACCTGCGGCGCGGTGCTGCTCATCGTGGGCGCGTCCACCCTGTTCGGCAAGATCCTTACCTTTGAGGAGGCCCCGCAGCGCCTTGCGTCCATTGTGCTCGGCATTTCCGACGATCCCCATCTCGTGCTGCTCATGATCATCGGCGTGCTGTATGTCCTCGGCATGTTCATGGAAACGCTGGCGACCATCATCATCCTCGTACCGGTGCTCCTGCCCATGATCCTCCAGCTCGGCATCGACCCGATCCATTTCGGCATAGTCCTTGTGGTGACCAACAACGTCGCCATGCTGACGCCGCCGCTTGGAGTCAACCTTTTCGTGGCGTCGCGGATAGCGGGCATCTCGGTGGAGCGCATCTCCGTCGCGGTCATCCCCTACCTGATCGCGCTGACCCTGTGTATCCTGCTGTTCACCTACGTCCCGGCGATCAGCACATGGCTGCCCAGCCTTATGGGGTACGGGCAGTAGCCCCGGCGGAGGCGCTTCTTTACGGTTCCGCCCGGCTTCTCCGCCGGGCGGATTCTTTTCCATTATAGTAACAACTTATGATTTCTTGCTTTTCGGCATGTGATGGGGCATAAGGAGAAGATGCTTCGAGAAACGATTCACAAACTAAGAACGGACATGTAATGTTGCAAGAGTATCTTGATCAGCTTTTTGACGCCTTCAAAGAGGGGATCTGCATCTCCGACGTGGAAGGGACCGTCGTGCATTTGAACAGGCGCCATGCCGAAATCACGGGCATCCCCCGCGAAGAGATGCTGGGGCATTCCGTGATGGAGTTCGTCAAGCGCGGCAGGCTCGACGTGGTGCTGAACCCGGAGGTCATGCGGACGGGGCAGCCCGCCACGCGCGTGCAGACCGTTTCCGACGGGCGGAAGCTGATCCTCGAAGCCAATCCGGTTTTCGACGCGCAGGGCAAGCTGGTGCTGTGCATCACCTTCCTCCGCGACGTGACCATGCTCTCCGAGATGCGGGAGCAGATGAGCGTCCAGAAGGAGCTGCTCGAAGCGTTCCAGCAGCTCAGTACCGCCGGGGACGCGCAGGAGCTTTCCCGCAAGACGCCGAAGCTGTTCACCAGCAGTGCCATGATCAAGCTCTACGGCGAGGTGAACACCATTGCGGAGACGGACGCCACGGTCCTGCTGCTCGGTGAGACGGGCGTGGGCAAGGACGTCATTGCCCGCCGCATCCACGCCCTGAGCCTGCGCAAGAACAAGACCTTCATCAAGGTGGACTGCGGAAGCATCCCCGAAAATCTTATTGAAACCGAGCTGTTCGGTTATGCGGCGGGCACGTTTTCCGGCGCGAGCAAGACGGGCAAGATCGGCCTCATCGAAGCGGCGGCGGGCGGCACGCTGTTCCTCGACGAAATCGGGGAGCTGCCCATGCCCATGCAGACGCGGCTGCTCCGGTTCCTTCAGGACTGGGAGATCATGCGCGTGGGTTCCACCACGCCGAAGCAGATCGACGTCCGCATCGTCGCCGCCACCAACAAGAATCTCGAACGCGCCATCGCGCGCGGGGAATTCCGCAGTGATCTCTATTACCGGCTCAAGGTGGCGGTGATCGCCATTCCGCCGTTGCGCGACCGCCAGGCGGACATTCTGCCCCTCGCACGCATGTTCCTGCGGTTTTACGGCAGCAAGTACCATCGACAGCTGGCGTTTTCCGAAGAAGCCGAATCGCTGCTCCTCGACTACAAGTGGCCGGGCAATATCCGCGAGCTGGAAAACCTTGTGCAGGGGCTGGCCGTGACCAGCAAGGACAGCGTGATCCGGGCCTCGGATGTCCCCATTTCGGGCGTGGCGAAGCCTGCCGCATCGGCGCGCAGGGACGGCCTCGATTTTGAACTCGACGGCAAGACATACAAGGAGATCATGAAGGACCTTGAGAACAAGGTCCTTTCAGCCGCGATGGAACGTTACGGCAGCATCACCGAGGTCGCCAGGCACTTTCAGGTCGACCGCAGTACGATTTTCAGAAAAGTGAAGGAATTGGAGAAAGAAGGGAAGATGCGGTGACGCTTGGGGCTGGGGAGGTGGCCGCTGTACATCGGGAATACATCGGGTGGGGCGGCGATGCTGGCTGTCGGCATCTTCAGCCCGTTTTATCGCCAGATAGGGAAAGGGCGGGGTATGGATTGCCTTCGGGGAATGCCGTTCCCGAACTTGAAGCCACCCGTGAGGGAGCGCGTCAAGACGGAAAAGGGAGGATGCCCGGCGTTGTTCGGGGGCCTCTTTACGTTCGCCAGAAGTTTTTTGAGCCCCTGGTGCTGTTTCGAAGGCTCGCCAAGCCTCCGTTTTATGGATACGGCGCGTACCGCGGACGTAACCAAGAATGGAATACAGTCAATAGGATGGGAGGGGGAAGCATGGATTCGGCCCTACCGCCGCATGAAGGCAGCCCGCTGAACTCCAGCGGGCTTTCCTTTTTCTGGCTATCCCATCATCCCCGCTAGATACTTTTCAGGGATACGGTCTGGAACCCGTCGGCGCTCCGCCCGTTGGGGTATTTCCTCTCCGCCGTATCCGTTCGGAATGCGTCACACGGTTGCCCATCTTTTCCGTCCGTAATCTACCGCATCTGTTGGAATAGCATTCGCGCCCCCCAGTCTTTTCCACGCTCGAAGGGGCGGCGTGCTATCCCACACGGAGGCGCTTGTCCCCCTCTCCTGTTTCGCCGGAAAAACAGGCGGGTGAGCAGAGACTTCCGTTGTCCTTCCCCCTCGGCATTTTTTCCGGCTTTTTCTTTCGCCTTTCACAGCGCGCCATCCTGTCAATCTTCCTTTTTCCGTTCCGCATCCGTTTCCTTGCGCGGGCAGGTTGCGGTCCCATCCTGGGATCCTGGCGGTGTGTTTTCGTGCCCTGAATGCCTGTCGGCAAAGGAGTCCGGAAACTGCGCTGCCGTAACTGTGCGGCATACCTGACTGAAAATAAAGAGAACGGCATAAAGGGCACTGTATTTTCATGTGGTGAGAATTTTTTCTCAATGAGATGCGAAAAGAGAATTTCAGGATGAGAATAATGTGCCTGCAATGATAAAAAATCTGTAACAATAGTGAGATGCGGAGTATGCGCCGTATGGCACAAAAATCGCATTAGAAAAAATGTCCGGTTACACGGAGAAGATGTGAAACCTTTTATGATAACAGGAGAAGTTTCATGGAATGGAATCCCGAAGTTGTACGCCGTGTTCGTGGGGCCATGCAGGACAGGGCCCGCTCTCAGGCCTGTCTGTTCAAGGCGTTTTCCTCAGTAATGACCCGCGAACAGGCCGAAGCCCTCGCCCGTGAGGGGATTGCCGAATACGGCCGCATCCGTGCCGAGCGCGACGGGCGCAAGCTGGCTCCCGAAGACTGGATGAACGAACACTACACCATGATGGGCGGCGTATTCGAGACGGAAATTTCCGACACCGAAGAATACTGCGAAATGAAGATGCACTACTGCCCCCTCCTCGAAGAATGGAAAAAGATGGGGCTTTCTCCTGAAGATCAGGATCTTTTCTGTGACGTGGCTATGGAACTGGATCGCAACCGCGCCAAGGAGCACGGCATCCCGTGCGATATCGTGGAACGCCTCGGCAAGGGCGACCCCTTCTGCCGCGTCGTGCTGTGGAAAAAGAAGAAGGATTGACCGGGACGGCGGGCTTTTTCGCCTGATCGCCCGACTCCCCGGAAAACGGAGGGCATACGCTCCCGCTTTCCGGGGGGCGAGGCCTCAACAACAAAGGAATTCCATGAAAAACCTCAACGATATTTTTTCCGGCGCGGTTCTTCTATGCCTTTGCGCGGTGGGGGCTTACGAAGTGTCGGCCTCCATCGCCCCGTCCGATGGGGAGGTTGTCGGGGCGGACGCGCTGCCCACGCTGGCCCTCGGCGGCATGGCGCTGTGCGGGGTTTTCCTCATCCTCCAAGGGCTGCTGAGGAACCGGCCCGGCCGTAGTTGGGGAAACCGATCCGCCGTCATCAAGACCCTTCTCTTTTTCGGTTTCTTCGTCATGTACCTGTCCGGCATGATCTGGCTCGGCGACCGGCTCGTGGAGCAGAGCTGGTTCCCGTGGCCGCACAACGGCGGGTTTACGATCTCCACGTTCCTGTTCCTGCTGTTCTCCCTGCCCCTTCTGGGACGCCGGAATCCCGTTGAAATCATAGGAGTGGCGGCGCTGACCACGGGAGCGCTGCTGTATGCCTTCGGATACTTCTTTCAGATCATGTTGCCGTAGGAGGACACGATGTCCGAGGTTTTTGCTGGGATAGAAGCGGCCTTGAGTTTCGGTTCGCTGATAGCCAACGTCACCGGGGTTTCTTTGGGCATCCTGTTCGGGGCCATGCCGGGCCTGACGGCGGCGATGGGCGTAGCCCTGCTCATCCCGCTTTCCTTCGGGATGCCGCCCGTGGAGGCTTTTTCCATGCTGCTCGGCATGTACGCCGGGGCCATTTACGGGGGATCGATCACGGCCATCCTCGTCGGCACGCCGGGCACGGTGGCCGCCGCTACCCTGCTCGAGGGCCCGAAGCTGACCGCCAAGGGGCAATCGCGCAAGGCGCTGGAAATGGCCACGTTCGCCTCGTTTTTCGGGGGCATCTTCAGCGCGGTCGCTCTGGTGACCTGCGCGCCGCTGCTGGCGACCGCCGCCATGTCGTTCGGCCCGGCCGAATATTTCGCACTGGCCGTTTTCGCGCTCACGGTGGTGGCGACCCTGTCTTCAGGGGCCATGTGCAAGGGGCTTGCCGCCGCATTCGTGGGCCTTTTCCTTTCCACGGTGGGGATCGATCCGGTTTCCGGCGATTTCCGCAACACGTTCGATGTGCCGGAACTGTTCAACGGCATCTCGCTGGTGCCCGCGCTCGTCGGGCTTTTCGCGGTATCGCAGGTGCTCCTGTCCCTTGAGGATGTCTTCCTCGGCAAGAGCGGGATCGTCAAGGAGGGCAAGCTGTCCAATCAGGGGCTGACGCTCAGGGAAATCTGGACGAACAAGTTCAACCTGCTGCGTTCCTCGCTCCTCGGCACGCTCATCGGCATCATCCCGGCTACGGGGGCCAGCGCCGCGACTTTCATAGCCTACGGCGAAGCCAAGCGCTTCTCGAAGCATCCCGAAGCGTTCGGCAAGGGGACGCTGGAAGGCGTGGCCGCGACGGAAAGTTCCAACAACGGCGTGACCGGCGGGGCGCTCATCCCCCTGATGACGCTGGGCGTCCCCGGAGACGTGCTCACCGCCATCCTGCTCGGCGCGCTGATGATCCAAGGCCTGACGCCCGGCCCGCTGCTTTTTCAGGAGCACGGCGCCACGGTCAACGGCATCTTCGCGAGCTTCTTCGTCTCCAACATCCTCATCCTTGTGGTCGGGCTCATCGCCGTGCGCATCCTCGGCAAGGTCGTCCTCGTGCCTACGGCGATCCTCATGTCCGTCGTGCTCACGCTGTGCGCCATAGGCAGTTTTGCGGCCAACAACTCCACGTTCGACATCGGCGTAATGGCCGCCTTCGGGCTGCTTGGCTACCTGATGCTCAAGGCGGGGTTCCCCCAGCCGCCCATGCTGCTCGCCATGATCCTCGGCCCGCTCGCGGAATCCAACTTCCGCCGGGCGCTGTCCCTCTCCCGCGACGACTTCAGCACCTTTTTCACCAGCCCCATATCCTGCGCCATATTGGCCGTCAGCGCCTGCGTCGTCCTCAAAACCATTTGGGACGAATACAGGGGATGCAAGCGCGAGGCGGTCTGATTCATCCACACTTTTTTCAGGAGGAGCCTTCATGAAGAGGAATCTGTCCCGGATGTTCCGCACCGGCGTTGCCGCAGCCGCAGCCCTGCTCTGCGCCATGCCGTTCCAAGCTGCGGCAGAAGACTACCCGAGCCGCCCGATCACCCTGATCATGCCTTTCGGCGCGGGCAACGCCCCCGACACCGCCGCCCGTATTATCGGCGACTACCTGCAGCGCAAGCACAACATCACGCTGCTCATCACCAGCAAGCCCGGCGGCAGCGGCATCCCCGCCACACTCGAAACCGTCCGTGCCCGTCCCGACGGCTATACCATCAGCCTCACCTCGGCCAACGTGCTGACCGTCGTCCCGCAATACAAGAAGTGCGGCTTCACCTATAAGGATCTGGCCCCGGTGGCGCAGGTCAACGTCTTCACGATGGGCTGGGGCGTCCGCGCCGATTCCGGCATCGCCAGCGTGCAGGATCTCATGGACAAGGCCAAGGCCGAACGCGGCAAGTACAGCCTCGCCAGCCCCGGCGCGTTTACGGCCCAGCGCTTCTACCACGCCAACGTGATGAAGCTGTTCCCCGAATCCGACCTCCCCTATGTGGCCTACAACGGCGGCGCGGAAATCGTGACGGCGCTCCTCGGCAACCACATCTCCGCAGGGTTCACGCCCGTGGTGAACTTCAAGCCACACAAGGACATCCGGGTCATCGCCGTGTGCGGCGCCCAGCGCGATCCCAACTATCCCGACGCGCCCACGTTCAAGGAAATGTTCGGCGACGGTTTCGTGTTCGACTCCGTGTACGGCATCGTGGCCCCGCTCAAGACCCCCAAGGATCGCATCGAACGCCTCCAGAGCCTGATCAAGGAAGCTCTCAGCGATCCCGACGTGCAGGCCAAGTTCGCCAAGGTCAACATGACCACCAACTACCTCCCCGCCGACGAATTCGGCAAGGTCATCGAAGGGTACTACAAGCTCTTTGAGGAGCCTATCCGCAAGGCTAAGGAAGCCGAAAAGAAGTAAAGGCAAGCCCTTCGTCAGGAAGCCGTCCTCAGGGGCGGCTTTTTTGTTTGGGGCCAGCACGGGCGGCGTCAAGGGGGGCCTCCCTTCCGCTTGGCGGTTTTCGCCGGGGCGCGGGAGGCGTCCGTATGCCGAAACGCCCGGCAACCGTTTTTCCTGCGGACAGCCACGGGCGCATCTGGGGATGGGTATCGCCCGCAACCCGATGCGGCCCTTTTGCAGGGGGAGGGCGGAAACGGCGGAGCCCCTTCAAGAGCAGGCGATGGAGGCTCGGTTCCGCTCTTGAAGACATGCGAAGGGCCTCCCCCCGGCGCAGCGGTGCTGTTGCATGAGAAGGTCCCGGCAGCCCCCGCCGTCCAAAGGCAGCCTCTCAGAATCGGTTTCCGCCACCCGCTTCGGGAACAACAAAAAAATACGGCTTCTCCTTTTTTCCTCCTTTTCGCTTGTCTTTTTCTCATGCAGGTGAGAAACTCAAAAGAGTAACTATAAAAGTAAGATACATCGATAAAACATATAGATTTGCCTATTTGGAGACACCTATGAGATCGGAAATCCATGCCGCTGTCCCCCTGTGGATCAACACCCCTCTCGAACCTCCCCTCCCCTCGGGTTCCCCCGTCACCGAGCGTTGGCGCCTTGTGCAGAAGCATCTTCCCCCGTTGGCGGAGCTGCTGGACGTGGAAATCGTGATCATGAACGCGGAAGGCTACTGCGTGGGGGGAACCGGCCCCTACCTCCGCGGTGTCGGGTTCCGGATGCCCGCGGACAATGCGCTGACCTACAGCCTGCGTTCCGGCCAGAGCTCCATGGTGCTGACGCCCGGCAAGGAAGAAGTCTGCCGTACCTGCTCCGGCAAGGGGGCCTGCGCGGATGTGGCCAATTTCACGGGGCCGGTGGTGATAGAAAACGAAATCGTCGCGGTCGTGCAGATCGTGGCCTTCACCGACAATCAGCGCGCCGAGCTGCTGATGAAGTCGGAAAAGGCGTTCGAGCTCATCAGCCAGATCATCGGTTTCGCATGGGCCCGCGGACGCGACGTGGAATCGCTCCCCGAACAACCGCGCGATGATCGTTTTCCCCGCATCATCGGCGAGAGCAAGGCCATCTTGCGGCTCAAGGCGGCTATCCTGAAGGCCGCCGGCACGAACGCCACCGTCCTTATCCAAGGGGAGTCGGGGACGGGCAAAGAGTTGATCGCGCAGGCGGTCCATGACAACAGCCCCCGCCATACGGGGCCGTTCGTCGCCATCAACTGCGGGGCCATCCCGGAGTCGCTTATGGAAAGCGAGCTGTTCGGCTATGAGCCCGGCGCGTTTTCCGGCGCGAACAGCGGGGGCCAAAAGGGGCTTCTGGAACAGGCGCACACGGGTACCTTCTTCCTCGACGAGGTATCCGAAATGCCCGTGTCGCTTCAGGTCAAGCTGCTGCGTGTCTTGCAGGAGCGCGTTGTCCGGCGCGTCGGCGGGAAGGTCAACCACAGCGTGGACATCCGCATCATCGCCGCCAGCAACAGGAACCTCCGGGAACTGGTGGCGCAGGGGGCGTTCCGCGAAGACCTGTTCTTCCGGCTGGACGTGATCCCCCTGTTCGTGCCCCCGCTCCGGGAGCGGCAAGGCGACATCCGGCTGCTGGTGGCCCATTTCCTCCAGTCGTTCAGCCGCGAACGGGGCTGCACCTACCGGGTCGCCACCGAACTCATGCACGCTTTCGAGGCCTACCCGTGGCCCGGCAACGTACGCGAACTGAAAAACTTTGTGGAATACGGGGTCGGGTTTTGCGAGCACGGCGTCCTGACGCTGGATCTCATGGATTCCCGCTTCAAGACGGCAAGCCCCCCTCCCGTCAAAACGGAAAAAGGTATGCCGTCCCCACCGCCGGGGCCTGCCCGCGATACGGCGGAATACGACAGGATCATGCAGCTCCTCGGGCGCTACGGGCAGCACACGGAAGGGAAAAAACGGACGGCCTCCGAACTGGGGATCAGCCTTGCCACGCTTTACCGCAGGATGGGGCAGCTGGGCATCACGGCGAGAAAGCACGCGAGATGACTGAGGGCTCGCCTTTTCGCATGGATACGGCGGCAACCGCCCGCCCTGTCGCAATCCCCTGCATGGCGGGCCATTGCCTGTTCCAGGCCTTGGACGCCTTCAGCAGGCCTGCGCAAAGGAGAGGGAGGGGCCGCCTTCCCTTCCGTCATTTCCAACCCGCCCCAGCCCGCCTGGGGCAAAACATCCCGGCTGTGCCTCCTCCCATGCGCTGCCGGGGGACATGGCGGGGAGGACGGACCGCGCGGGGATAAGCGAAACGGGCGAACCCGTAAGGATGGGCGGGAGGATGGACAGGATGCCTGTCGCTATCTCGAGCGAGATCGCCCCATGCAGGAAACAGCCATAGCGGATGGGGTGGGCGAACGGCTTTCCCTTGAAGGGGATCCGGTTTTTGAGGCCCCACAGACCCCCTATAAGAAGATGCCTTCTTGGGGGGGGGAATGCGGCTAGGCGGGTTGCGGCGAGGCAAAAACGGTGAAGGCGCATTGAGGAGTGCCATCAAGCGGTTTCGATTTGCAGCGGACAGATTGGGAACGCTTTTTCGGGTACGAAAAAAGGACTCATGATTGTTCATCATAAGTCCTTCAAAATTCTGGTGCGGCTGGAGAGATTCGAACTCCCGGCCTACAGGTTCGTAGCCTGTTGCTCTATCCAGCTGAGCTACAGCCGCATCACGAGAAAGAGGTATAGTCGGACGGCCCGGTTCCGTCAAGCGTTTTTTGGGGAACTCTCGCGAAAAAAATCTCTCCTGTGCGGAAAGAAATATTTTTTCCACTATAATATCATGATATTATCTGTTTTTATCTTCTTGAAAAAAGACAAGAAGCACAGCTTCCGTATGAGGCTGCCGGGGGATTGGGCCGAGAGATTCAATGACAGCGGGAGGTTGAAGTGGGAAAGGGGAGGGGCGTACTCCTTTGGAAAGCGTCCCTCTCCCTTCCTCAATGTGTCTAAAACTCCGGCGGAAGCTGGAGCATTTCCTCGTACGTGAACACGGGGCCGTCCACGCACATGTAATGGCTCCCGACCTTGCAGTGCCCGCACTTGCCGATGCCGCAGTGCATGTTGGTTTCGAGGGCCGTGTAAATGTCCGAGGGCTTCATGCCGAGCTGCATGAGGTCGCGGGCGACGGCCTTGATGCGGCGGGCGGAGGCGCAGATGATCGCCGAGGTGTTTTTCCAGTCGAGGCCGAGGCCGGGCAGCAGGTCGTTGATGTAGCCGATGTGCGCATTCACCTGATCCGTAGGCTTGGAGAGCGAGTAGTGCACCTCGACGCCGGGGACTTTCGCCCATTCGCGCAGGTCGTCCTTGAGCAGCAGCCCGTCATAGGTCGAAGCGCTCGCCATAATGGCGATGCGCCCGAAGTCCGGCTTGTTTTCGATGGCCCGGACCAGCGTTGCGCGCACGGGCGCATGGCCCACGCCGGAGCCGACGACCAGCAGATCGCGTCCCTTCAGCGTCTCGTAGGGCAGGGGCACGCCGAACGGCCCACGCAGCCCCATCATGTCCCCGACCTTCAGGTTGTGCATGGCCGTGGTGACCTTGCCGACCTTTTTGACGTAGAAGGTGAAGGCATCCTTCACGCGGTCGCTGAACGGCACGGAAATGGCGATTTCCCCCGCGCCGAACACGGTCAGCATGAAAAACTGGCCGCGCAGGGCGGGGCGGCCTTGATTTGGGCGGTCGCGGTAGCGGACCGTAAACCGCTTGATGCCCTTGGCTTCCTCAAAAATATCGATGATCTCCGCTACGAGCGGCGTATACGGCTGAGGGTCGAACAGGCGTTCCTCGCGCTCGTAGTGCACGTTGACCGCCGGGGCGGGGGCTTCCAGCACCTCGTGGGGCGTCCGTTCCTTCATCCGGGCCATGATGTCCACCATGTCGATGGATGCCGGGCAGACGGCCGCACACCGCCCGCATCCGGTACAGCCCTTCATGCCGAAGCGCTCTTCGATATATTGCAGCTTGTCGTAGATCCGGTAGCGCACAGCCGAAGTCTTGGAGCGCGGGTTATGGAATTCTGCGTTCCGGGTGAACGATACCGACTGGCACGAGTCCCAGACCCGGACGCGGGTGCCGGAATGGGGCGTGTCCTGCTCCTCTTCGGTGGTGAAACAGGTACAGGTGGGGCAAACGCGCGTGCATCCGGTACAGGCGATGCAGCTTGAGGCGATGGCGTCCCATTCTTCGTCCTTGAAGTGCGCGGCAAGCACCTGCCGGACCGTGGACGTGTCCAGCGTGCGGCGGAACGTCTTCAGCGCGTCTTCCTGCAACGCTTTCTTGCGTCTGCGGCCCGTGAATTCGAGGTCGCGGTACAGGAGCGGCGCGACGTGCGACAGGAGCGCCTTGCCCCGGTCCGATCCCGCCTCCACCCAGTACCAGTCGTTCTCTCCCTTCTCCCCTTTCTTGTGGTCGGGCCCGTAATCCGGGGTCAGAAGCAGGTCATACCCCTTGCCCGCCTGCATTCCGTATTCGGTGTGGGCGGTGATTTCCGCGAACGGCCCGGTTCCCATCGAGGCGCAGTAGCATTCCGGCCCGGCCTCAAGGCAGTTCACGGCGACGATGAACACGTGCTGGCGGCGCAAATGGTAATTGATGTCGTGGTGCTCGCCGAGAAAAAAGCGATCCATGTAGGCCAGCCCGTACGTGTCGCAGGGCCGCAGACCGAACAGGATCTTGTCCTCTTCCTGCAAGGATGACGAAGACGGCGCGCTGATGGCGGTACAGGTCTTCTCGTTGCCTTCCCAGCGGAACAGCTCCTCGCGCTCGCCGAAGACGAATCCCTTGGGCGCGACGATCAGGTTGGTGTATTCGTCCGGCTCCATGAACCGGACCTCTTTCCGGGTACGGCGCGACCAGATGCGCATCTGCGCGTTGTCCGGGCTTCCGCTCGGGACGAATACCGAATACCGCGCCGACCAGCGCGTCAGTATTTCGGGGAGATCCGATGCTTTGAACTTGAACATGAGGGCTCCTGGGGGAAAGGCGGGAATACGGGGATGGGAAACCTGCCGGAGAAGGGGTATCCCTCCCCCGCCCCGTTTCCCAAGGCTTTCGACTGATGGGGAGGCTGCACCCCGCTCGTTTCAATAGGCTCAATCATTAGAATATGGTGGTTTTATCTCCACAGTAT
>ERZ834859.2314-NODE-2314-length-16941-cov-3.478740_pt1 | contig 16941 bp, 7 predicted proteins | sample MGYA00519947_ERZ834859 | MGnify/ENA primary metagenome ERZ834859 (study PRJEB31850, sample SAMEA3708763) | human gut metagenome | biome: human gut; feature: human-associated habitat; material: faeces | place: China | collected 2014 ...
CATCCTGTGATCTCCATAGTTACCTTGCTGCCCTCTGTCTTACTTACAATTTCCATTACAATTTCCTCCTTTAAGTTGCGTAAATTAGTCAAAGAATGCAAGTCTGTCAAGTGCCTCAATAGCGCTTTCCAGATATCTGTCATCTGTAACCGGCCATTTGTAATCCAGTCTGTAAAGAACCTGTGCTGTAAACCGGTTGCTATAATCCAGGGTATAGATCTCATTTTCATTATGAGCTGTATACGCGATCAGTCCGGAAACAACATCCGAGTCATCACTGTTCTTTGCAAATTCTTTTACCGCGGCCTCAAACTCTTCATCACTTACAATGTCAATGTCAAATCCATGGCTCCGCATTGCATAGATCAGATCCGCCATATAGATATGGTGGCTGTTGCAGGCGTGGAATACGGTAAATCTCCGGTCTGTCTGTACCAGTCTCAATACTGCAAGTGCAGTAGAATCAATTGGTGAAAATTCTGTAACTTCGTGCATAGCCCCAATTGGGAATTTACCGACTGCCTCATATCCTCGCAGACTTCGCAGGAATCCGTTTGTAATAAAGTTGATCTGGAATTCACCATCTGAATTTCGGCTCATCAGATTTCCTACACGGATAACCTTTCCGTCAAGCCCACTGGAAACAGCTTCCAGTACGGCTCTCTCTGCAAGGAATTTTGTGCGGATGTATTCATTTGTGATGTTCTGTCCAATATACAGATCGTTTTCATTAAAGACTCTGGACATTGGCGGAACACCATCGGAACCCTCTCCGGCAACAGAAACAGTAGAAATCTGGATCAGTCTGCGTCCACTATTTTTACAGAATTCAATCAGATTTTCCACTCCGTGTACATTTATCTTCTCCAGTACATCACCAGCTGCAAAATGCTTTACGCAGGCTGCGCAGTTAATAATGGTGTTAAATTTGTAATCTGCAAATTTCTCCACCTGTTCTTTCGAGGTAATATCGCCATCCACACAGATAATACGCTCTCCAAACAGTTCCTGGCACGGATTATCGAAGTAATACATCAACATATGCATCATTCGTTTCTCCATGGACTCATATTTACCCTTACGTACCAGACAGTAAACCTTACCGTCATAATTATCCAGGTAAGCCTTCAGAACATGAATTCCCAGGAAGCCGGTTGCACCTGTGATCATGATATCACCAATTTCTTCCTTTGTCACCTGGTTTACGTTTTCTTCTACATTTCCGCTGATCACGCTCTGGATCCGGTTATAATTGTAGCTGGAGAATTCGTTCTCACTCTGCGGATTTTCAAATGCCTCACTGTTATCCACGATTGCAGAAAGCTCACGGATGGTCGGATATTTGAAAATGTCTGCATATACAATGGAAATATTCTTGGAAAGGCACATAACAGCAACTTTTGATGCAGTAAGTGAGGAGCCTCCAAGTTCGAAGAAGTTATCCTCAATTCCTACTTTTTCAATGCCAAGTGCTTTTTCAAATATCTCGCAAAGTTTAATCTGGACAGCGGTAACAGGCTCCACATAGGCTGTGCTTGCTGTGGTGGTTACTTCTGGTACCGGAAGCGCCTTTTTGTCTATCTTTCCGCCAGGAGTCACCGGCATTTTCTCAAGATGGACAAAGAAGGATGGCATCATGTAATCCGGAATCAGCGGGTTCAGGAACAGTTTCAGCTCATCTTCCGGAATGATTTCACCAGTATAATAAGCTGTGATATATTTGTTTCCGCCTTTTTCGATCACTATAACAGCAGCATTCTTCACCTTATCGTGCTTCAGAAGAGCTCCTTCGATCTCACCAAGTTCAATACGATATCCTCTTATCTTTACCTGGGAATCGATTCTTCCGATATATTCAATATTTCCGTCACCTTTCATGCGGACCATATCACCGGTTCTGTAAAGACGTTTGTCCTCGTCACATACGGAGAACGGATTTTCCACAAATACGGAAGCCGTCTTCTCAGGAAGATTGTGATATCCTCTTGCAATCTGACGTCCGGCATGGCAAAGCTCACCAGAAGCGCCTACCGGAAGCCGTTTCATATTTTCGTCCACAATGTAGCTGCGGATATTCCGCTGTGACTTACCGATCGGGATGTTGTCGTACTGTTTGTCAACCCAGAACTCTGTGGAGGAAACAGTATTCTCCGTTGGACCGTAGCCATTGATCATCTGGTAAGTTCTATCCCGGTAATATTTGAACTTCTCACCACCCAGGGTGACAAATTTCAGGCTCGGAGCATCGTCAAGAAGCTCTGCAACCAACTCGCCCATCTGAGTTGGGAAGGTAGCTGTGGTAATTTTTTCTTCTTTTATGAATTTTCCAACAGCAACCGCATCTTTTCGTATGCTCTCTGGCAAAATGTACAGTACTGCGCCTGCAGTAAGCGGAGCAAACAGGTCGATCACGGATGCATCGAAGCAGAAGCTTGCAAACTCTGCCACAATATCATCTGGTGTCAGTTTTCTTGTCATAAGGATATACTCGATCAGGTTCAGCAGGTTCCGCTGTTCAAGCATAACACCTTTTGGTTTTCCGGTGGAACCGGATGTGTAGATCATATAAGCCAGGTTCTCTGCTTTCGGAGCTGTGAGCTCTACAGAAAGTGCAAAGTCTTTGGATTCTGCTGCCACGTCATCCAGGCTGATCACATTCTGGTCGTAGAAGCCTACCAGACTGCGGTAACGGTCTATTACAAGCAGGTTTTCTGCCTCGGAATCCTTCAGCATGTACTCAATTCTGCTCTGCGGATATTCCGGATCCAATGGAACATACGCACCGCCGGCTTTCATAACACCGATATAAGCTACGGCATATTCCTTTGTTCTTCCGCACAGAATACCTGCAACCTTTTCCCTGCCAAAGCCATTTTCCGTAAGCTTCTGAGCAACATAATCTGACATATGGTCCAGTTCTTTATAGGTAAGCTCGCCCATTCCGTCTTTTACCGCCGGTCTGTCCGGATATTTTGCAACAGCTTCCCTGAACAGGTCTACAAAGGTCTTTCCGGCATGGGAAGGATCATCTTCCATTTTGGTTTCTTCCTCAAACATCAGTCTGATGTCTGCCGGCTCGTATTCTCTCAGGATTCCATCTGCCGTTGTTTCCAGGTTATCTGCAAGGTATTTGATGGTTTCCTCGTTGTACATGTCGCCTCTGTACTCAATCTCAAAGACAAACTTATTTCTCTCAATTGAAATACTGATGGAAACAGGTGCCTTTGCCGCATTCAGCTGAACAGGTTCTTCCTGCGCATATTCCCCGCCGATATTATCAAAGGCGAAGTTGTCGCCCTGATAGATCACCATGGCATCTGCCTTGATGTTGAACTCATGGCTGATCTGGGAGAACGGATAAATATCGTTGTTCATGGAATTAATCAGCTGCTGCTGGACAGCATTCAGGCAATCCGCAGTGCTTCCTGAGAAATCACAGTAAACGGGAAGAGTCTTTACCAGCATACCCACGGTATCGGAAAGTCTGGAATCGTTTCTGCCGTGGTAAATAGTGGTAAATACCGCATCCTTCCTGAAATTGTATTTTCCAAGAGTAATACCAAAAGCAGAGATAAAGAATACATTCTCTGTAATTCCGTGCTTCTTACAGAATGCCTTCACGTCCTGTACGGAGAACTCACTGGTCTCACGATGATACATCTCTGCGGTTGGAGCTGCTCCGCTCTTGTCTGGATAGAAGTTGATGCTTCCGCCCGCATTTTCAAAAACGGATTTATAGTAGTTCTCTGCATTCTTATAAGCATCACTTGCCAGAGCATCCCTGTTATCAAGGGCCAGATCATAGGAAGTATACTCTTCCACTTCCAGCTTTTCTCCGCTGTAAGCCCTGTTAATGTCGTTCAGGATAATGCCCAGGGAGGTACCATCTGCAACAATATGATGAATGTCAAGGAACAGATAATTTCCATCACAGGTTCTGTGAATCTCAAAGCGGAAAAGCTGTTCATTAAACAGCATGTACGGACGAACCAGAGTTTCCCGGTTCATTCCATTTATAATCTGCGTCTTATAAGTGAAAGCATCATTACGTTTCTGAAGGACTTCTCCTTCGTCGCTCATAAAGAGACGGGTTTTCAGGTAAGGATGAGCTGCAACGGTGCTGTCAATTGCTTCTGCCAGCTTATCCAGGTCAACCTTTTTGTCAAGCTTCAGAAGATATGGAATGTTGTAAATGGTGGATCCCATATTGGCTGTACACTCGATGAAAATTCCCTCCTGGGTATTGGTGAGAGGATAATTTTCCTGGATTTCCCTCTTGGTTTCTTTTCCGGCAGTCTTCACAAAGCTCTCTAACATCTGAATGGTTGGGTGATCCTTGATGTCAGATGTTTTTATCACAATGTCAAAAGCTTTAGAAATAAGGATATTCAGCTTAATAGCAGTGATAGAGGTCAGTCCTGCCTCGTAAATATCTGTGGTAATGCCGAATTCGGTATAGCCAAGAACCTCAGCAATACAGTCAAACAGCTTCTGCTGGGTCTCATTCTCCGGTTTCACGATCTCTTCCACTTTTCGCTCTGGCAGTGGAAGGGCTTTTTTGTTTACCTTCTGATTCTGGTTCAGCGGAATCTTGTCGATCTGCATGGTAACTGCCGGAACCATGTATGGAGGCTTGGTTTCTTTGATGAAATCATTTAACTTATTTATGTCAACCTGACCGTCAGATACCACATAAGCTGCAATATATTTTCCGCCGCCATTTGGATCGTCAAAAGCCACTACGGTTGCATCCTTTATGCCTTCGTATCTTCTTATGACCTCCTCAACCTCGGAAAGCTCAATTCTAAAGCCTCTGACCTTAACCTGGGAGTCTTTTCTTCCAATGATCTGGATGTTTCCATCCGGAAGATATCTGGCAACATCACCGGAATGATACAGGACTTCATAACCTTCTGCATCGTCATAAATATTCTTCGTATAAACTTCCGAAGTTTTCTCCGGTTTATTCAGATAGCCTCTGGAAACCTGCCATCCGGAGATCATCAGTTCACCGCAGGCACCGTATGGAAGCAGATGACCAAACTTATCGGCTATATAAAGCTTGAAATTATCAAGCGCTTTTCCGATTGGAATATTTGAATAATATTTATCCACTTCAAATACAGTTGTAAAAATTGTGCACTCTGTAGGACCATACGCATTAAAGAATTTATAATCCTTCGGCGGTTCCATAGGAACAAGCTTCTCTCCACCTATGGAAAGATATTGCAGACTCTCGCAGCTCATTTCCATCGCAAACTGTCTTCCCACCTGTGTAGTCATAAAGGAATGGGTAACGCCATTCTCTTCAAAATAACGCTGAAGTGCAATAAAATCAAGACGGATTTCTTCCGGAATAATGTGAAGCTCTGCACCGTTTGCAATTGCACCGTAAATATCCATCATGGAAGCATCAAATCCAAAGGACGCATAAGCTGCTATTTTGGAGCTGTGATCTACCTGGTAATACTTTTTGTACCAGTGGCAGAATGCAGTGATATTTCCATATTCCAGCATACAGCCTTTCGGCACGCCGGTGGAGCCGGAAGTGTACAGTAAAATAAACAGATCATGAAGCTCTGGCTTCTTAAGTTCCACATCACGCTCTTCCAGCTGTGGGATCTCATCTGTAAATAAAACAGGTCCCTGATAGCCGTCTACCAGCGGCAGAAGCTCTCTGTCTGCGATCAAAAGCTTAGCAGCAGAATCCTCCAGCATGTACATCAGGCGGTCTTTCGGGTAAGTAGGGTCAAGAGGCTGGTATGCCGCACCGGCTTTGATCACGCCCATTGGTGCGATGGCCATGTATTCGCAGCGGGGGATCAGAATGGAGACTACATCCTCCCTGCCGATTCCCTGGGATGCAATATATTTTCCAAGTCTGTTGCTGAGCTCGTCCAGTTCTTTGTATGTATATTTCCGGTCTTTAAATACCACTGCGGTGTGGTCTGGAATGGTCTCTGCCAATTCAGCGAACATGTCAGAAATGGTTTTGCTTCTGTCAAATTCGTTTTCTGTATGATTGAATTCTGCGATCTTGTTTACCCCACTCTGAGAGATCACAGAGATTTCAGAAACATATTTTGTTTTCAGCATGGAGCTCATGGCAGCTTCATAGGAATCCAGGATTCCGTCAATAAAGGCCTGGCTGTACATGTCGCTGCGGTATTCTGCTGTAAGCACATAAGTGTGGTTGTACTCTCTTACCTGGATCAGCAGAGGCATTTTGGCCATATCCAGGGAAAGGTCGTGGCCTCTGGCAATGGTGTCTCCAATTGGATAATCGTCGCTTAACTCTGCCTGGTATGCAAAGGTAAGATCCGAATTCAGCCCGTATTTTGCACAAATATCGGAAAATGGGAAAATATCGTTTGCCATGGAGGACAGCATCTGCTCGGAAAGCTCTGCCATATACGCCTGTACGGTGGTCTTCGGGTCGAATTTGCAATAAACAGGAAGGGTTTTTACCAGCATGCAGACTGTGTTTTCAAGCCTGGAATCGTTTCGTCCATTATAAATAGTAGACAACAGACTGTCCTCTGCATTGGAGTATTTTGCCATAAGGATGCCGAACAGACCTGTAAATAAAATATTCGGGGTAACACCCAGCTTCTCGCAATAGGAAAGAATGGCCTCTTCTTTCAGGCCCATGGTCTTCTCCAGATAACCTTTTTCAGGAGCTTTTCCATTCAGGTCTGGCATAGGGAGGGATTCCGTTTCAATTCCTTCAAAAATACTGTCATAATATTTCTCAGCTTTTTTGTATTTGCCCTCTTTCATCTGCTGTTCTTCGTCAAGGGCCGCATCAAATCCGGTATAGGACTCTTTTTCCAGTTTTTCACCCATATAGGCCTTATTGATATCCTCGAAAATGATATCATAGGAGTTGCCGTCAGCAATAATATGGTGGAAATCAGTAAAGAGGTATTTCTTATCTTCTGTCACATAAATTGCCACACGAAGGAGACGTCCCTTTTCCAGCTTAAACGGACGTACAAGGCTTTCCTTCTGGCTGGCAAATTTCTCATTTGTGGTCTCGATCACTTCCGGCACAAATGTCTCATTTCCAGGGCGCTGTACCATCTCCCCATTATCGTCAAGATATACCTGTGTGAGCAGATAGGAATGGGCGCTTACCATTCTGGCAATTGCATCGGATAATTTCCGGGTATCCACTGTTGGATCCAGTTCAAAAAGGAAGGGGATATTGTATACGGTACTCTCAGGATTTTTGCTGCATTCTGCAAAAATACCCTTCTGGGAACCAGTAAGAGGATAAACCTCTCTCTTTTCGTAGGTTCTGAGTTTCGGCGCCAGCATGACATATTTTTCCAGCTTCTCCACGGTATTGTTCTCGTGGATATCGCTTGTTTTTACGGTAACACCAAATTCCTCTGAGATCAGAACACAGAGCTTCATTGCACTGATGGAGGAAAGGCCGGCCTTGTAAAAACTGGTGTCGATTCCGAAGAAGTCGTTTTCTACTACTTGGGCCACAATGTCAAAGATCTTCTTCTGCATTGGAGTTTCCGGCTCTTTCAGATTTCTGGGCTGCGCCACCGGCTTGGGCAATGCTTTTTTGTCAATTTTGCCATTCTGTGTTAAAGGCATTTTTTCCAGCTGGATGAAAACATCCGGAACCATGTAATGAGCCAGGGATTCTGACGCATAAGCGGTAAGCGCTTCAACATTGATCTGGCGGTCTGCCATAAAGTAGCAGCAAAGATATTTATTATCCACCGGTACTGTAATACTGGTGATGATTCCTTCGAAGCTGTTAACAACCTCCTCGATCTCACCAAGCTCGATTCTGAGACCGCGAAGCTTGATCTGATTGTCAATTCTTCCGAAAAATTCGATCTCGCCATCTGGAGTGATCTTTGCAAGATCGCCTGTTTTATAGGCTCTTTCTCCGTTGAGAGTGATGAAAACTTCTGCTGTTTTCTCCGGCAGATTGATGTAGCCACGACCTACTCCAAGACCTGCAATTACAAGCTCTCCGGTCTCTCCGTCCGGAAGGATCCTGTTCTCTTTGTCAACCACATAAACCTGAACATTGCCGTTTGGCTTTCCGATGGTAATGTTTTTGCTGTCGGTGATTACCTTCATGGTACAGCTGATGGTAGTCTCGGTTGGTCCATAGCCGTTCATAATATAAGCATCCGGGTTTACTGCGTGAATCTTGTCAAAAAGTGCAGGCGGGAATGCTTCTGCTCCTACGTCAAATACCTTGATCTGGGCAGCTGCTTCCTGAAGCTGGGGCAGATCGATCATATTGGAAAGATAGGTAGGAGTTGTGGTCATAATATCCACTTTATTTTTTACAATTAAATCTCCAAGCATAATGGGATTCAGGATCTCTTCATCGCTTGCGATCACTGCAGTCATTCCATTGGTGAGAGGGAGAAATTCCTCCAGTACCGAAACATCAAATGTCATGGCTGCCATGGAAAGGGAAACGCTTCCCCTGCTTACATAGCCATAGGTTTCCGCATTCTTTGGATTAGGATTTACAAAATTGGCAAGGTTGATATGCTCGATCATAACACCTTTTGGTTTTCCCGTGGAACCGGAGGTGTAAATACAGTAGCAAAGATCATGTTCCTTAATCCTGGTATCCGGGTTCCCGGCATTTGGATTTTCCAGCAATTCTTCAAGCAGAAGCACCGTACAGGAAAGCCTGGAAAACAGCTCCTGGCGGTCCTTCGCGATTTCCTTTGTGGTGATAATAAAGGGAACTCCTGCATCTTCAAAAATGAACTGCACACGGTCATCGGGATAATCCGGGGCTGCGACAGCAAATGCACCACCAGCCTTCAAAATACCCTGACGGACTGCGTAAAAGTCACAGCAGCGCTCCAGTACCACACCTACGATTTTTTCACAGCCAACGCCTTTTTCAATAAGAGAATTCGCAATTCTGTTTGCTCTTTCATTCAGCTGTGCGTAGGTAAAGCTTTCCTTGCTGGAAGCTACAGCACATTTGTCAGGATGAAGCCGCACCTGCTCTTCAAACAGCTTTGTCACAGGCTGAAATTCAAAAACAAAATTGCTCTTTTCGTTAATGTCAGACATTTCCTGCACCTCCTAAAATGATATTATAGTATTATTCATATCAATTGCGCGGATATAATCCATTGATTTTGAAATCTTTTTCACCAGCTCAATTCCATGGATATCAAACTCCTCATGGTCATAGCTGTATTCCAACGGATTAAAATTCACTCCGTTGTCTCTTATCCTTAACTGGCAAATGTCATCCTCCAGGCAAAGATTGATGTCGATCCAGTTGGAAGTTTTTCCACCAAATTTAATGATATTCACAGTCATTTCTTCTGCACACACGGCAGCAAGATTGGCTCTGTTTCCGGATACACCGTTTTCCTTGCAGAACTCCAGGATTTTTCTGTTAACCGCGCCAGCTTCTTCCATGGTGCTCTTAATGGAAAAATCAAAATTGATTCCGGGATTTTGGTCCGGAACAATATAAAAAGTAGAATTTTTGTGTTTGATCTTTCGGAAAATCCAGGCTGCGATCAAGGTTATGATCTCTGTGGCAACAAATGCAGCACCAATTCCATTTGTACCGATTCCATCAATCTGTTTCCAGATAGAAATTCCTATAAATGTTGCAGGAAGAACTGCCACTGCGTTTTCAAGGAAGGTAACAAAGCTTGCAATTGCAGTCTCTTCAATAGATTCATAATAGCTTACGGTAAATTTATTCCAGAGATAAGGCGCTACACATAAAGCAAAAATACGCAGTGCATGAACCATCTCCCGTCCCAGCTCTCCGCCGCCTCCGAACATAATGGTGATCTGTTCTGTAAACAGCATGATCAGAACGAATATGACTGCCAGCACGATGTAGCTGTATTTCAGCATTTTTTTGCACAGGACACGGATTCCCACATAGTCTTTTTCTCCAAAAAGAATTCCTGCAACATTAGGAATTACACCAATGATTCCGCCTGTAAGCATTTCCACGATCAGCAAAACATTGTCGCAGACCGTAAATACTGCCATTCCGTCTTCCCCGATCTGATTCATAATGATGGTGTTCAGACCAAGGGCTTTTACAAAATTGGTTGCCATGAAAACAAGCATGGGCACACCTGTAATCACTGCCTCCTTCACGATTCCGAAATCCTTTGCATTCAGCCGCACGAAACTGATATTCCTCTTATCTGAGCGAATATAGAAAAGGAAAACCACCATGGCAAAAAGAAAGCCAAGTACCGTTGATAAGGATGCACCTGTAACTCCAAGTGGTGTAAATCTAAGAAATATGTAATCCAGCACAAGATTTATCACATTGGCTGCGATCAGATAAACAGAAGCAAGCTCCGGATGGTTTTCCACCCCAAGGTAGTTTACCATCATCAGACCGATTCCGATTACCGGTGCACCTAACATGCTAATGCGGATATAGTCTCTTGTATAAGTTGTCAAAACTCCGTCTCCGGATACCAGAAATCTGGCAATAGGTCCTGCAGCAGGAAATGCAATAAGAGAAAACAGCAGTCCCACCACGAGTGTGACAATAAAAGTGGCCGAAAACAATCTCGAAGCCCCTTCTTTGTCACGTTTACCAAGCATATTTCCTGCGGCTATGGAACCTCCCACACCCAGACAGTAACCGGTAAGCTGAACTATCGTTTCAACCGGAAGACTCATTGTGACTGCGGACATTGCTTCTACACCAATTAAATTACTTACAAAGATAGTGTCCACAATGTTTCCAAGCTGAAGTGCCAGCGACATCATAATACCTGGAACGATATACTTGTTTAATTTCGCATTCAGCAACCTGTTATTTCTGTTTTCCACCATTCCATCCCCTTTCGAAATTTTGGAGTATTTCTAAACAAAATCAGAATACTCCATATTTATATATAATTTAGCAAAAAATGAAATATTTTTCAATAAAGCAACGAAAACAACGTCAAATTAAACAAAAATAGCTTAAAAAAATACCGGTTTCCCGAAGATATCCCTTTAATGGAATTCTTTGGAAACCGGTAGTATCCTTCCTGATATGTAATTATTCAGCAGACTCCAGAACATGTTTAAAAAGGCTTTCTACAAAATGTACGTCACAATTTGCGGAGCCTGCAGATTGCAGGAAATAAATTTTCAGGCAAGCTCCAAAGCCCTGTGGCAGGCTGCTTTATGCCCCTTTTCCACCTCCTGAAGCACAGGAACTTCCTGCCTGCAGCGGTCTGTTGCGTAGGGACAGCGAGTGTGGAATTTACATCCTGACGGTGGATTGTAGGCACTTGGCACGTCACCTTCCAGAATGATACGCTGACGTTTCTTCTTCACATCCGGGAGCGGGATTGCGGAAAGAAGAGCTTTTGTATAGGGGTGCATCGGATTGGAATAAAGCTGGGCTTTTTCTGCAACCTCAACCACACTTCCAAGATACATAACTGCAATTCTGTCACTGATATGGCGGACTACACTCAGGTCATGGGAGATAAACAGGTAGGTCAGATTTTTCTTCTGCTGCATATTTCTCATAAGATTCAGCACCTGCGCGCGGACAGATACGTCCAGTGCGGAAACTGCCTCATCACAGACAACAAATTCCGGATTCAGGATCAGTGCCCTTGCAATTCCGATTCGCTGCCTCTGACCGCCTGAAAACTCGTGAGGAAAACGATTCAGATACTGTTTATCCAGTCCAACCTCCTGAAGGATCTCTTCCACCATTTCCCTGCGTTCTTCCTTAGTCCCCACTTTATACACCTCAAGAGGGGCACTGATCAGATCATAAACGGTCATTCTGGGATTCAGGGAGCTATATGGATCCTGGAAAATAATCTGCAGCTTCCGGCGCATTTCCCACATTTTTTTCTTATCATAGGTAAGGATGTCTTCCCCATTGTACATAACCTGGCCCTCTGTTGCCGGGATCAGGCGGAGAATAGTTCTTCCCAGAGTGGATTTTCCGCAGCCGGACTCTCCGACCAGGCCCAGTGTCTCACCCTTTCTCACAGAAAGACTTACATGGTCTACTGCTTTTACTACAGATGGATTACGGTTCAGAAGCCCTTTTTTTGCCGTAAAATATTTGGATAAATCCTTTGTTTCCAATAAGATTCCTGTGTTCTCACTCATTATTTCTCACCCTCGTATCTGAAGCAGCTTACCAGAGAATTTCCAGCATGGTAAACGCCTGGTTTTTCTTTCATGCAGCGGTCTTTTCCGTAAGGACATCGGGGAGCAAATCTGCAGCCTGCAGGCATGGCGTCCGGTGCCGGAACGGTGCCCTCAATGGTATTCAGCAGCTCTACATCCTCATCAAGGCGGGGAATAGAGTTCAAAAGTCCCTGTGTGTAAGGATGCTTCGGTCTTTCAAAAATATCCTCAATGCTGCCGTATTCTACTGCTTTTCCTGCATAAAGAACAAGCACATCGTCTGCGGTCTCTGCTACTACCCCCATATCATGGGTAATCAGCATAATGGCTGTTCCCATTTTTTCCCTGAGCTCACACATCAGCTCCAGGATCTGTGCCTGGATGGTTACGTCCAGGGCTGTGGTAGGCTCATCTGCAATAAGAAGTCTTGGCTCGCAGGATACTGCCATGGCGATCATCACTCGCTGGCGCATACCGCCAGAAAGCTGATGCGGATATTCCTTCATCCGCTTCTCCGGAGCAGCGATCCCAACTCTTTTCAGAACGTCCACAGCTCTTGTCCAGGCTTCTTTTTTACCGCAGTTCTGGTGGAGCATAATTGGTTCCATCAGCTGGGTTCCAATAGTCAGAGTCGGATTCAGGGCAGTCATTGGATCCTGAAAAATCATGGCAATATCATTTCCGCGGATCCTGCACATCTCTTTCTCCGGAAGCCCTATCAGTTCTTTTCCATCCAGTTTGATGCTGCCGCCGGAAATCCGGGCGTTGCTTCCAAGAAGCTGAAGGATAGACATGGATGTGACACTTTTTCCGCATCCGGACTCTCCTACAATTCCGAGGATCCTGCCTTTTTCTACAGAAAAGCTTACACCGTCAACGGCTGTGTTAATGCCTTTTTTTGTCTGAAACTGTACCTGTAAATTCTCTACTGAAAGTAAAGATGCCATAGCTGTACTCCTTTTTCTCTTAATTAACTCACTGTGATTCTTTCACAGCTCCTGAAATCCGCCAGACATGAGAGTCTTTTCTCTCATATTTGGCGGGTTCCAGGATCAAAAGCTTTATCCGCTTTTGTCCTGTTTCCCATTTTTATTACTCTTTATCCCACTCCCAGGAAGACCAGTTCAGACAATTAAAGTCTGCAACGTTCAGGTTCTTCATGCTCTTGTTGTAAGCGGTAAGAAGGTTCTTTGTATATAAGTAGCCCATAGCTGCTTTTTCTACAACCTTTTCCTGATACTCATCGAAGTATGGTTTTCTTGCTTCAAAAGTAAGCTCTGCGTTTCCTTTGTCGATCAGGTCAGAAAGCTCTGTATCCTGAAGCTGGCAGAAGTTGCAGGAGCTTTCCGGATAAATCATTTCACGGCTCTCACTTGGGTCAAGAGTTCCGCCGGAACCAATGATTCCAAGATCATGCTCGCCGTCAAGCATACGGCTCATCAGAGTTGCAAAGTCCATCTGCTCAATTTCTACATTTACACCGACATTTGCAAAATCCTGTACGATCAGGGCTGCACATCTCTCGGTAATGCTGCTTCCAGAGGAGATGAAAAATTTCAGTGTCTGTCCAGCCGGGAAGCCTGCTTCTGCAAGCATCTCTTTTGCTTTTTCAGGATCGTACTGAACCTGAACTTTGTCATTGTAGTATGGGCTTACCGGTGCGATCGGGGTCATGATCGGAGTTCCCTCTCCCATAAGAAGACCATTTACCAGTACGTCACGGTTGATTGCCATATTCAGTGCCTGGCGAACTTCCTGAGTAAGATATTCCTTCTGAGTATTGAAGATCAGAGTGGTATAGGAAGTGGTAGGAACAGACTCTGTTACCAGGTTATCCTGGGACTTGGCTGTTTCCCAGTCATCAGTCAGTACGGAACCGAATCCGATCAAATCAAGCTCGCCGTTCATAAGACCGGAAAGAACGTTTGCAGACGGTACTACACGGATGATCAGACGGTCAATATTTGGAGTTCCAAGATAGTAGTTTTCGTTCTTTGTGAACTCCATACGCTCACCATTGATCTCACTGTCATAGATGAATGGGCCGGAACCTACCGGATTTGCCCAAAGGTCAGGAGCATTGATCTCTTCTGCTGTTTTTCCTTCAAATATATGTTTCGGGATGATGAAAACAGTGTCGATATCCTGCAGGAATGTATCAGGATACATAGCCTCTTTTAATTTGAAGGTTACTTCATAATCGCTGTCTGCAGTTACTTCGATAGAATCCTCGGAAAGCTCTGCTCCGGAATCATCCACACCGGCAATGTACTCCAGGTGATAACGGCTCTTTGCCTCTACAGACGGATCAGAATACATCTGGTAGCTGAATACAACGTCCTCTGCTGTAACCGGCTCACCATCAGACCATACTGCGTCTTCATGAAGCTTAAAGGTAACTGCGTCACTGGCATCGTTTACAGTCCAGGACTCAGCAAGGCGTCCCTCAATGGAACCGTCTGCGTTTGTCTGTGTCAGGCGGTCATAAATCTGGTCACAGATAAAACGGGTGTAGTTGCTTGTGGTGTTCAGCGGCATCATGGTATCCCATGCCTGGTCCATAGCAGCTGTTACAACTTTTTCCTCTGCCTCAGCAGCAGCCGGAACAGCATAACCTGCTACCATGCTTCCTGCAAGCAGGAGCGCTGCAGCCTTTTTCATGTTGAATTTCATAGGTCTCCTCCTTTTTCTTTTGTCAGGGATGTTTTTTCTCTGACAGTTTTTGTGAAGCAAATCAGTCCGGGAAACTCCCGGAACCAATCTTATGTCAACGGACTGTCCGGCCTTGCATCAAGACCTTCATGATCCTGAGACATTACAGTTTGATTTTCGGATCCAGCGCATCGCGGATGCCGTCGCCCAGAAAATTAATACTTAACACCGTGATCAGAAGTGCAAGTCCCGGCGGAAGCCAGATCCACAGTTTCTGGGAAAGCACAGTAATGGACTGCGCATCGTAGAGCATATTTCCCCAGCTTGCTCCCGGCGGCTGTACACCCATGCCAAGGAAGCTTAACGATGATTCAGAAAGGATGGCACTCGCCATCTGGAATGTGATTGCGATCAGGATCGGGGCAAAAGAGTTTGGAAGAACATACTTTGTCACGATCTTGAAATTGGAGGTACCAATTGCCCTTGCAGATTCTACATATTCTTTCTCGGATACGGAAAGTACATTTGCATAGATCAGTCTGGCAAACTGTGTCCAGCCGAGCACACCGATGACACAGGTTACAGACCAGACAGACGGTCCCAGAACAGCAACCAGCACCAGGATCAGCACAATTGATGGAAAAGACATAAAAATATCTGCAATTCGCATAATAACTGCTTCCGCCTTTCCTCTGGCATAACCAGCAACCAGACCAAGAGGAACTCCGATTACGCAGCTGATCAGTGTGGAAACAAAACCAACCAGCAGAGAGGTTCTTCCGCCGTACATCAGACGGGCAAAAACATCACGCCCAATAGCATCTGTTCCAAGGATGTGCGCTCCTCCCGGAGCTACAGAAAAGGCAGTGTAGTCTGAAGTATAAGGATCCAGCTTCAGGATCATGGGAAGAAAAACCACCATCAGTATTTCCACGATCAGGACTACCAGACCTGCCATAGCCATTTTGTGTTCTTTCAGTTTATCAAATACCTCGGAAAGATAGCTTACATTTTCGTTTTTCTGTTTTTTCATTTCTGTCTTCTATCCTCCCTTATTTATAGCTGATTCTCGGATCCAGAATTCCGTATGCAACATCAGTGAGAATATTCGCAATAAGAACCGCTGCCGCGATCATAACCGTGATTCCCATAATAACCGGGTAGTCTCGTCCGTTGATCGCTGTTACCATAAGAGAACCAATTCCCGGCCATCCGAAAACCTGCTCGGTTACAACTGCGCCGCCTACAATAGAAGGAATGGACATTCCCACAACTGTAACGACCGGTGTAAGGGCATTTTTCAAGGCGTGCTTCATGATCACTTTCCATTTGGTAAGACCCTTGGACTTGGCGGTACGAATGTAGTCATCCTGCATGACTTCCAGCATACTGCTGCGCATGTGCCTTACCCATCCTCCGATCTGCTGGAAGGAAAGGACCAGACAAGGCAGGATCATGTGCTTCATCAGATCTCCGAATGTATGAGCTCCGCTTGAGCTGTACATTCCTCCTGATGGCAGAATGTTAAACACAATGGCAAACAGATAGATAAATACCAGTCCTACAAAGAAGTTCGGAGTCGCCATCATCAGCATAGACAGACCGCCGGAAAAGTAATCTCTTCCTGAATTCGGCCTGGAGGCAGCAAAGATTCCAAGAGGAATGGATACGATCAATGACAGTACAATAGAGCTTGCCGCCAGAATCGCAGTAGCCGGTAGACGCTCCAGTATCATCGCTGCCACTGGTCTCTGGGTGCTGTAGGAAAATCCCAGATTTCCCGTAAGCAATTGTTTCAGCCAGGTAAAATACTGAATGATCACCGGCTGATCCAGTCCAAGTGCCACTCTCTTACGTTCCAGCTCTGCCGGAGTAATTCCCGGATCTGCCAGAAGTGCATCCAGCGGTGAACCAGGCGCCATATTCAGAATAAAATAGGCCAATATGGTAATTCCGAAAAAAGTGGGAATGGCAATCAGTATTCTTTTTAATATGTATTTCCACTTCATAGTGTTTTCCCTTCATCTCCTTTTCCTAGAACCTGTTTGAAAAAGCATTCCGCAGTCTCCCACAAATTGTGGCGCACATCTTGCAGAAAACATTTTTCAAACACGCTCTACCATTATCCGGATAATCTCTTTATCC
>ERZ834859.2325-NODE-2325-length-16859-cov-4.280647_pt1 | contig 16859 bp, 12 predicted proteins | sample MGYA00519947_ERZ834859 | MGnify/ENA primary metagenome ERZ834859 (study PRJEB31850, sample SAMEA3708763) | human gut metagenome | biome: human gut; feature: human-associated habitat; material: faeces | place: China | collected 2014 ...
GCGAGATAGTGTACAAAGTATACGAATCGAGTAGGAGTCAGCCTACTCGATTGTCAGAAGAGCAAAACATACTGCAGGAGAAAAGAAAATATGCTGCATATAAATCTGATCTACTCTTTTTGAAAAGCATCGAAATGGAAAAATGCATGAAATGAAAAACAAAAATTCAAAAAAACACATTTAAATCAACAAAAATCACGATATGTCATATTTATATGCAAGAATTGGTTGACGAAAAATCATTTTTCCTATATACTTACTACTTGTAGTGAGTTTTGATGTTGTCAAAACAGCTGAAAGAAACTGCAGATGGCAGATTTCGGAAGTATAAAGTACGGCAGGAAACACACAATGATTAGTTGATGATTATGGGAGGTTTTCAAGATGACTGCATATAGAGATATGAGTAGAGAAGAACTGCTTGAATTAAAGAGCAGACTGGAAAAAGAATTTGAAGATGTTAAAGGAAAAGGTCTGAAACTGGATATGTCCAGAGGTAAACCGTCCAAAGCACAGCTTGATCTTTCTATGGGGATGATGGATGTACTTAAGAGCACATCAGATCTTGTCTGCGAAGAAGGAGTAGATTGCCGTAACTATGGAGTGATCGACGGAATCAAAGAAGCAAAACAGCTTCTTTCTGATATGATGGAAGTACCGAAGGACAATATTATCATCTTTGGTAACTCCAGCCTGAACGTAATGTATGATACTGTTGCAAGAGCGATGACACATGGTATCATGGGAAGCACCCCTTGGGCAAAGCTTGACAAGGTAAAATTCCTTTGCCCGGTACCTGGATATGACAGACATTTTGCAATCACCGAACATTTTGGAATTGAGATGATCAATATTCCAATGACGTCGGATGGACCGGATATGGATCTGGTAGAGCAGTATGTGGAGAATGATCCGGCTGTAAAAGGTATCTGGTGTGTACCGAAATATTCTAACCCACAGGGAATCACTTATTCTGATGAAACCGTACACCGTTTTGCGAAATTAAATCCAGCGGCAGAAGATTTCCGTATTTTCTGGGATAATGCATATGGAATCCATCATTTGTATGAGGATAAACAGGATTATCTGATCGAGATTTTGATGGAATGTAAAAAAGAAGGACATCCGAACATGGTTTACAAATTCGGTTCTACTTCCAAGATCAGCTTCCCGGGTTCTGGTATTGCAGCAATTGCAGCATCCGATGAAAACCTTGCGGAAATCCGCAAGATGATGTCCGTACAGACCATCGGTCATGATAAATTAAACCAGCTCAGACATGCGCGTTTCTTCGGTGATATCCATGGAATGGTTCAGCATATGAAGAAACATGCAGATATCTTAAGACCGAAATTTGACACCGTATTAAGTGTACTGAAAAGTGAGCTTGGCGGACTTGAGGTTGGTTCCTGGATGGCACCGCGAGGAGGATACTTCATTTCCTTCGATGCGTTGGATGGATGTGCAAAAGCAATCGTAGCAAAAGCAAAAGAAGCCGGACTGATCTTGACAAAAGCGGGAGCAACCTTCCCATACGGAAAGGATCCAAAAGACAGCAATATCCGAATTGCACCGTCCTTCCCGACACCAGAAGAACTGGAAGTTGCAGCACAGGTATTCGTACTCAGCGTAAAACTGGTAAGTATTGATAAAATTCTTGGCGAAAAAGTAGAAGTCGAAGAAGCTTAATATATGTGAAAAACAGTGGATTTTCCCGAAAAGGAGTCCGCTGTTTTTTTAAATAAAGGTTGTGTGGTCGATTTTACAAAAGAAAGTCCTGCAATTTCCTAAATCCTAGTTCTCACCATCCAAAAAACTTTTGCATATGTAAAAAAAGTTACCAATACACAGACCAGAGGAATCCAAAATATTCCCCACACATGAATTTGCACTATGGAGTTCAAGACTCAGGAATCGTGGAAGCCTTTGCTGAACACGATTCCCGCCCTAAGAGGCTTGAACGGAATGGTTAGTGCAACTGAATGCGTGGGGAATATTTTGGATTCCTCTGGTCGTCCCATTAGAACCTATTATTTTTACATATCCAAAAGTCTTACATCTTCTTCTGCGCAGTCGAAAGCATCAGTTTGATGCGGTTCAGCTGGTTTACTTCGCTTGCTCCCGGATCATAATCGATTGCAACGATGTTGGATTCCGGATGACGGCGGCGCAGTTCTTTAATAACACCTTTCCCGACTACGTGGTTTGGCAGACAGGCGAAAGGCTGTGTGCAGACAATGTTTGGTGCACCGCTGTGGATCAGCTCCAGCATTTCTCCGGTAAGGAACCATCCTTCACCGGTCTGGTTTCCAAGAGAAACAATTTCTTTTGCCATCGAAGCCAGGTGTTCAATATGTGATGGTGGATCAAAGCGTTTACTTGCTTTTAATGCATCAACGGCAGGCTTGCGGAACCATTCCAGAGCCTTGATTCCGAGATTACCCATGCGGGCGGTTGATTTCTTCATGCCGAGATGTTCTGCTTTAAAGTTTGTATTGTAGAAGCAGTAGAGCAGGAAGTCGGTCAGATCCGGAACCACGGCTTCGGCACCTTCCTGTTCAAGAAGATCTACCAGGTAGTTATTGGCAGCTGGAAGGAATTTAACAAGGATTTCTCCGACAACTCCGACACGTGGCTTTTTGACATCTTTTAATGGAAGAGAATCAAAATCTTCTACGATCTGGCGGCAGAGACGCTTAAACTCGTGTCTGCTTGGATAACCTTTCTTGATAAATTCGATAACTGTCTTTTCCCATTTCTTATGCATGGTATTGGCAGAGCCTGGAACAGCTTCATATGGGCGGACACGGTACAGGCAGCGCATGAAGAGATCACCAAATATCAGACCATACACACCTTTCAGTACAAGTGGAAGGGTGATCTTGAATCCAGGATTGCTTTCAAGCCCGCTTAAGTTGATTGAAATAACAGGGATATGTCCGTAACCGGCTTTTTTAAGAGCACGGCGGATAAATCCGATATAGTTGGAAGCACGGCATCCGCCACCGGTCTGCGAAATAATGACAGCCAGGTGGTCGGTGTCATATTTGCCGGAAAGGATAGCCTCCATGATTTGTCCAACTACCATCAGAGACGGATAGCAGGCATCATTGTTTACATATTTAAGGCCCATGTCAACTGCATGCTTGTTATCATTTTTCAGTACTTCCAGTTTGTAGCCTGCTTCCTGGAAGGCTGGCTCAATCAGTGAAAAGTGGATCGGTGACATCTGCGGACACAAAATGGTATAGGTTTCCTTCATTTCCTTTGTAAAAGGAATTTTTTCGATATTTGCCGGACGAATGGTGCGCTCCATATGTTTCTGCTCGCGGACGCGGATGGCGGCGAGAAGAGAACGGATACGGATACGTGCAGCACCCAGGTTATTAACCTCATCAATCTTAAGAGAGGTATAAATCTTGTCGGAACCGGTCAGAATATCTGCAACAGCATCGGTTGTTACGGCATCAAGACCGCATCCGAAAGAGTTCAGCTGGATCAGATCCAGATCATCTCTTGTCTTTACAAAATTGGCTGCTGCGTACAGTCGGGAATGATACATCCACTGATCCATAACAATCAGCGGACGTTCTACCGGATTCAGATGGGAGATAGAATCTTCCGTCAGAACGGCAAGTCCGTAGGAGGTGATCATCTCCGGGATACCGTGGTTGACCTCCGGATCGTAATGGTATGGACGACCGGCAAGTACAATGCCGCGGGTTCCTGTCTTTTCCATGTAAGCGAGTGTTTCTTCACCCTTTTTGCGGATGTCCTGACGGCATGCAGCAAGTTCTTCCCATGCAGCATGAGCGGCATTTTTGATTTCTTCTGCTGGAAGATTCTTTGCAGAAGTAAATTCACGGACCAGTCCGTCTGTGATTGTCTTTTCGCTTGTGAGGGCGAGGAATGGATTCATGAAATCTACTTCACCGTGTACGATTGGATCCATATTGTTCTTGATGTTCTCCGCGTATGAGGTGACGATTGGGCAATTATAATGATTGTCGGCATCGGCAAATTCACCACGTTCGTATGGTATACAAGGGTAGAAGATAAAGTCTGCACCCTGGTTGATCAGCCACTGTACATGTCCGTGCGCCAGCTTTGCCGGATAACACTCGGATTCGCTCGGAATAGATTCAATACCAAGTTCATAAATCTTATGTGTAGAAGCAGGAGAGAGTAACACATGATATCCCAGTTTTGTGAAGAAAGTAAACCAGAACGGATAGTTCTCATACATGTTGAGAACTCTTGGAATACCAACCGTTCCACGTTTTGCTTCGGATGGATCTAATGGCGTGTAACCAAAATAACGTTCATTTTTATAAGCGAAAAGGTTTGGCACATCACTCTTTGCTTTCTCTTTTCCAAGACCGCGCTCACAACGGTTTCCGGAAATAAAACGACGTCCGCCACTGAATTTGTTGATGGTCAGACGACAGTTGTTGGTACAGCCGTTACATTTTGCCATTGAGGTTGTATAGGTAAGTTCATTGATTTCATCAATGGAAAGCATGGTTGTATTTTTACATTCTTTGAAACCATAGCGTTCTCTTGCAATCAGTGCAGCCCCAAAAGCACCCATGATTCCTGCAATATCCGGACGGATTGCCTGACATCCGGCGATGGTCTCAAAGCTTCTGAGTACGGCATCATTGTAGAATGTACCACCCTGTACAACAATTTTTTTACCAAGCTCAGATGCATCGGATACCTTGATAACTTTGAAAAGAGCATTTTTGATAACCGAATAAGCAAGTCCGGCTGAAATATCGGATACTTCAGCACCTTCTTTTTGCGCCTGTTTTACCTTTGAGTTCATAAATACGGTACAACGGGTACCGAGGTCAATCGGATGTTTCGCAAAAAGTGCTTCATGTGCAAAATCCTCTACGGTGTAGTTCAGGGATTTGGCAAAAGTCTCGATAAAGGAACCGCATCCGGAAGAACATGCTTCGTTGAGCTGTACGCTGTCTACAGTCTGATTCTTGATCTTGATACACTTCATATCCTGACCACCGATATCGAGGATACAGTCTACATCCGGTTCGAAGAAAGAAGCGGCGTAATAGTGAGATACGGTTTCAACTTCGCCTTCATCCAGAAGAAGTGCGGCTTTAATGAGCGCTTCTCCGTAACCGGTTGAGCAGGAGTGAACGATCTGTACGCCTTCCGGAAGCTGGCTGTAAATATCCTTGATCGCACCGATGGTCGTACCAAGAGGATCACCGTCATTGCCATGGTAGAAGGAGTACAAAAGAGTACCGTCTTCTCCGACCAGAGCGGCTTTCGTGGTGGTAGAACCGGCATCGATTCCAAGGTAGGCATTACCGCGGTAGCTGGCAAGATCACCAACCGGCACCTGATGCTTTGCATGGCGGTTCTTAAATTCATTGTAATCTGCTTCGCTGGAAAAGAGCGGCTGCATACGCTCAACTTCAAAGTCCATTTCAATATGGGCATCCAGCTTTTTCTGCATCTCACCAAGAGAGGTGACTACATCCTTTTTAGAGTTCAGCGCAGAGCCGACGGCTGCAAAAAGATGGGAATACTTTGGTGCGATAATGTGTTCGTCATCCAGCTTGAGAGTACGGATAAACGCTTCTCTCAGTTCAGAGAGGAAATGAAGCGGTCCACCGAGGAAAGCAACATGTCCGCGGATTGGTTTTCCGCAGGCAAGACCACTGATGGTCTGGTTGACGACTGCCTGGAAAATAGAAGCAGACAGGTCTTCTTTGGTAGCACCGTCATTGATCAGCGGCTGGATATCTGTCTTGGCAAATACGCCGCAGCGGGCTGCAATCGTATAAAGTGCTTTGTAATTTTTGGCATATTCGTTCAGACCGGTTGCATCTGTCTGGAGAAGGGACGCCATCTGGTCGATGAAAGATCCGGTACCTCCGGCGCAGATTCCGTTCATACGCTGCTCAATATTTCCATTTTCAAAATAGATGATCTTGGCATCTTCGCCGCCCAGCTCGATCGCTACATCGGTCTGTGGTGCATAATCCTGAAGAGCGGTGGAAACGGCAACAACCTCCTGGACAAAAGGTACGCCAAGATGCTTTGCCAGAGTAAGACCACCTGATCCGGTAATCATTGGAGATACCTTGATCTGACCGAGCTTGTAGATAGCACGACCCAGCAGATCAGAAAGGGTTTCCTGAATATTGGCGAAGTGACGCTCGTAATCAGAAAACAGAACATCATTATTACTGTCCAGAACTGCGATTTTAACAGTTGTAGAACCGATGTCAATCCCCAGGGTATGTAATTCTGTCTGATTCATGATTTAACTACTCCTTATTACAATTAAAAAATTTGTCTGTGTTATTACCTATTAAATGTAGTTCGCAGGGAACTACAGTATCTTACATTATACGACAGAACCAACGAAAATACAAACAGAAGTTATGTATGGCATTGTAGAAAAAAGTGCCTGGAAGTGAACAAAAGATGTAAATTATGTGAAAAGAGAGTAAAGAGGTGGAATGGAATTGACAAAGTAAAAAGCAGACGATAAAATAACATACGTGGAAGGAGGTTTTGAATGAAGAACTGGTTAGATAAAATGGAGCGCAGGTTCGGGCGCTATGCAATTAGAAATCTTACGATGTATCTGCTTGCAGGTTATGCAATCGGATATCTTTTGAGTTTTACGATGCCACAGCTTCTTACCTATTTTACACTGGAACCGGCACTGATTTTGAAAGGGCAGGTGTGGCGACTTCTAAGCTGGGTGATCATCCCACCGAATGACAATATTATTTTTGTTATCTTTATGATGCTGTTATACTATTCCCTTGGTAATACGCTGGAAAGCTACTGGGGGGCATTTCGTTACAATGTTTACATTTTCTCAGGAATATTATTTACAGTTATTGGAGCTTTTATTGTGAATGGACTGATCGGAGGCATTACCGGATTTGGAAGCCTTTACAGTACTTACTATATCAATATGTCCATTTTCCTTGCATGTGCATCCATCATGCCGGATTATCAGCTTTTGCTTTACGGCATTATCCCAATCAAGATGAAGTGGCTTGCAGTTCTGGATGTGGTTCTGCTTGCGGTAGACGCAGTGCAGGGCGGTCTGATCATACGGATCGTGATCATCGCATCGCTTTTGAACTTTATTATTTTCTTTTTCTGCAACCGGAATCTGCGTGGACACAGTCCGAAACAGGCTGCCCGCAGAAAGAAATTCCAGAAGCAGATAAGCCGTCCGCAGAATCAGTATGCAGGCGGTGCAAAGCACAGATGTGCAGTGTGCGGTCGTACGGAACTTGACAATCCGACACTGGAGTTCCGTTATTGTTCAAAGTGTAACGGGAATTATGAATATTGCCAGGACCATCTTTTCACACACGAACATGTGAAGTAGAGTTCTAACATAGAATCAAATTGAATAATAAGAGGAGGAAACAATGAAAAAAACCAAGATTGTTTGTACAATGGGACCAAACACCAACGACAGAGAAATGATGAGAAAGCTGATCCAGAATGGAATGAATGTGGCACGTTTCAATTTCTCACATGGTGATCATGAAGAACAGAAGTTCAGAATGGATATGCTCAAAGAGCTTCGTGAAGAGGAACATACAAACACTGCAATCCTTCTGGATACAAAGGGACCGGAAATTCGTACAGGAATCCTGAAAGATGGAAAGAAGATTACTTTAAAAGAAGGAGAAACCTTCACTCTGACAACAGAAGATATCGTAGGAGATAATAAGAGAGTATCTATCACATATAAGGGACTGGTACAGGATATTTATAAAGGCTGTACCATTCTGATCGACGATGGCCTGATCGGACTTCGTGTAGAGAGCAAGACAGAGACAGAGATTGTCTGTTCTGTAGTAAATGGTGGAGAACTTGGCGAAAGAAAAGGTGTTAACGTACCGAACGTAGCCATTCGTCTTCCGGCTATTACAGAAAAAGATAAGGATGATATCCGTTTCGGTGTAGAGCAGGATATTGACTTTATCGCAGCATCATTTGTAAGAAATGCAGAGTGTGTACTTGAGATCAAGGCATACTTAAAAGAACTCGGCGCTCCGTATATTCCAATCATTGCAAAGGTAGAGAACGCAGAAGGTATTGAGAATATTGATGAGATTATCCGTGCGGCTGATGGTATCATGGTGGCACGTGGAGATCTTGGTGTAGAGATCCCGGCAGAGGAAGTGCCGCATCTCCAGAAAATGATCATCCAGAAATGTAATGACAACTTTAAGACTGTTATTACTGCAACACAGATGCTGGATTCTATGATGCGTAATCCGCGTCCGACAAGAGCAGAAGTGACGGATGTTGCCAATGCGGTATACGACGGAACAGATGCAGTTATGCTTTCCGGAGAGACAGCACAGGGGAAATACCCTCTGGAAGCACTCCAGATGATGGTTCAAATTGTAGAGACGACAGAGGAACATCTGGACTATGATTCCATTCTTGTTAAAGCCGGAGATCATCTGAAGTCAGGTGTGTCCAGTGCAATCGGATATGCTTCTGTACTTGCGGCAGCGAACCTGAATGCAAGATGCATCATCACTCCATCTGTATCCGGTGCAACAACAAGGGTTGTATCCAACCTTCGTCCGAGACAGGAAATCCTTGGAATTACACCGAACGAACGTACCCTTCGCCGGATGTCGATCTACTGGGGCGTAAGAGGATTGAAGTCTCTGGAATTCCATACAACAGATGATATCTGCAGTGGGGCAATTGATCTTGCACAGGCAAAGAAATGCGTGGACAGTGGAGATATTGTTGTCCTGACAGCTGGTATTCCTTCACCGAGCGTACAGCGTGAAAAGGGTTCTGTAAGTAATATGATGCGTATTGCAACCATCGACTAGACGAAAGAGAGATGAACAGAATGAAAAAAGAACCATTCGTAACAAAGACACAGTTAGATGAAATCGTAAAAGAATATCCGACTCCGTTTCATCTTTATGATGAAAAAGGGATTCGTGAAAATGTAAAAGCACTCAAAGAAGCCTTTGCATGGAACAAAGGATATAAAGAATATTTTGCAGTAAAGGCAACTCCAAACCCATATATCCTCAATATTTTAAAAGAATATGGATGCGGATGTGACTGCTCTTCCTATACAGAGCTTTTAATGTCTGAGTCTGTCGGACAGGTTGGAGAAAATATTATGTTTTCTTCCAATGATACACCGGCAGAGGAATTTGCACTTGCTGATAAGCTCGGCGCGATCATCAACCTGGACGATATCACACACATTGATTTTCTGGAAAAGACGATCGGAAAGATTCCGGAGACAATCAGCTGCCGTTATAATCCGGGTGGACTTTTCAAAATTTCCAACAGCATTATGGATAATCCGGGAGATGCCAAATACGGTATGACAACTGAACAGATTTTTGAGGCATTCAAGATCCTGAAGTCCAAAGGCGCAAAAGAGTTCGGTATCCATGCATTCCTTGCAAGTAATACTGTAACTAATGAATATTATCCGACACTTGCACGTACTTTGTTTGAAGTAGCAGTTAAGCTTCAGAAAGAGACCGGTGTACATATCAAGTTCATCAACCTTTCCGGTGGTGTGGGAATTCCTTACAAACCGGATCAGGAACCGAACGATATCAAGGTGATCGGTGAAGGTGTAAGAAAAGTGTACGAAGAGGTTCTTGTTCCGGCTGGAATGGGCGATGTGGCGATTTACACAGAACTTGGCCGTTTTATGCTTGGACCTTATGGATGCCTTGTGACAAAAGCAATCCATGAAAAGCATACGCACAAAGAGTACATCGGTGTAGATGCATGTGCCGCAAACCTGATGCGTCCGGCTATGTATGGTGCCTACCATCACATCACTGTCATGGGAAAAGAAAATGAACCATGCGATCATACTTACGATGTGACTGGTTCTCTGTGCGAGAATAATGATAAATTTGCAATCGACCGTCAGCTTCCGAAGATTGACATGGGAGATCTGCTTGTGATCCATGATACCGGAGCACATGGATTCTCTATGGGATATAATTACAATGGACGTCTTCGTTCCGCAGAAGTTCTTCTGAAAGAGGACGGAGGTACACAGCTGATCCGCAGAGCAGAGACGCCGATGGATTACTTTGCAACTTTCGACTGCTTCCCGGTTTATGAGGAACTTAAGAAGAATACGGAAGAAGCGGATAAGCTTGGAAAATAATTTCAAATAGTTTATTTTGAAAAAATACTTGCGAACCGAAGATAAGTATGATATGATTATTTTCGGTTCGTGATTAAAAAACATGAATTTTATGCCGGCATGTCGGAATGGCAGACGAGGCAGACTCAAAATCTGTTGCGGGTGACCGCGTGCGGGTTCAAGTCCCGCTGCCGGCATTCACCTAACGTCCCTGAAACCCTTATAAATCAAGGGTTTCAGGGATTTTTACATTCAGAATGTTTGATTACCTTTGATTACTCGATAGCTTAAAGACTACCATCATTGCAGTTACCGTTAACATTTGAAGTAACCCGGCTGTTTATCTTTGTGACTATTTCCATCTTTTCGCTCGTGGAGGAAACATCGTACGTATAGTATTCCTCATTTACCCGCTCCGTATTACCTATCATTGCGCAGCACATGGTTCTTGGTGCGCCGGAAGCAAGCAGCTCTGAATTCAAAGTCCTTCTTGCGGTATGTATGCTTTTTGGATTAGTGAACCCCTCATTAGATGTCCGCCGTTTCATATATCCCGAGATGACTCTTGCATGAATACGTCCATCCGCATTAGAGAAAACGAACTCAGTCAAATAGCCGTATTTTTTCTCGACATTTTTAATCTTTTTAAGCAGCTCGGCGATTTCGATCGTCAATGGGAAGATCCGCGTCTTTCCGTTTTTAGGCGTCGAGATGTAAAAAGTGTTTGTCAGTCGATTTAATTTTTCACTGTGCCGGATAAGGATGCGCTTGTTGACTTCGTCGATGTCGTTCCACATCAATCCTGAAAGTTCACCTACACGCATTCCGGTATAAAGGGCAAGCTCAACGGCATATGGAAGAACATCATCAGGACGCTCTTTTCGTTTTTCGTTAAGAGAATTTACTAGTCTATTTTTTTCGCTTTGTGAAAACGTCCGTTCTTCCGGCGTCTTAACAATCGCTTGCTTGCATCTCCTTTTGTAAAGCGGCAAATCAATTTTTAGGCACGGATTGCTTTCAATCAATCCATCCCTAATCGACTTATCGAATACCCCCTTAAGATAACCGAACAGTGCTTTCAATGCCCGATAGGGCACTTCCTTTTCTGAAAGCAGTTCGTCAAAAAATAGTTCTAAATATTCTTCATCGATCGTTCGGACATCTCTCTTTTCGATTTTTTTACCTTTAAAGAAACGTGCGTAGTCGGTCTGATATTTGTATATCGTGTTATCAGAAACGCCTTTTAGCTTTTGACGGTCTACCCATACGGCATATCTCTCCTTAAAAGATGTAGGCGAGCGCTTCATCCAATAATCGATGACAACCTTTTCGAGATCGCTTTTCGATTTCTTTTTAATTTGTTTACGTTTGCCATCGTCGGCTGGAAGATATGTTCGGTAATAGCCATCTGCGCTATGCGTGATGGAATATGGATGCATCGTTAAGTATCTATCTTGTTTCATTGATTCTATTTTGTTGATCGCACCTACGATATCCATAATAGCATATTTGATAGTACTATCATATCCATTGACGTCGTTCATAGTATATTCCCCCTTTGCAATTTTCTTTTCGCAGACATTTACGTGTCACTTGAAGAAAATGCAAGTCCTCATCTTGATACCACAGTACGCTAGTATCGCCTAAATTATGTCGGGCTCAATCGGCGCCGGCCTTTTTGGAAAAAGGAAAGTTCCCTCTGGGATCGGGAACTGGACCTATCCGAGGCATTGGCATTCTATGCCGCTCCTGCGCTTGACCATCAAGGGTGTCTGCACATCTTTCTGCAACTTTTTCCTCCGCATGCTCCGTAAAAACTGGCAGAAAGACTTCGCCCTTGATTCGCGCCCTCGCTCCACTACGTTGCATTCATGCCCGGTATAGGCACAGCAGAACAGACAAGCTGTTCAGCCTAAATCATTTAAAAATAGGAGGAAAACAAGATGGGAAGAGCGAAGAAAAGCGTAGAGGTCGAGGCCCAGGTGATCGCAAGGGGAAATGTCGTTCCGATGATGACTGAAACGGAGAGTGAGGAGACAGTCCAGTATGTCTCCGACGAGGATGCTGAAAGGGAGGATAGGCTGGTTTCAGAGATCCGGATGATTACGGAACAGACGAAACAGGTCGTCCTGTTCAACTCAATCGAGATCGGCCGGCGTCTGACCGAGGCGAAAGCTATGGTGAAGCGCGGCACGTGGGGAACGTGGCTTAAGGAAAGGGTCGATTACAGCCAGAGGACGGCGAACAACTTCATGAAGATCTATCAGGAGTACGGTCGGAACGGGCTGGCAGAGAAATCGCAAGCGCTTGCGAATTTGAGCTACACGCAGGCTTTGGCTTTGATTGACCTTCCGGAAGACGAGCGTGCGAGATTTGCAGAGGAACGTAAAGCTGGAGAGATGGCGCTTCGTAAGCTCCAGGAGGAGGTGAGACAGGAGAAGGAAAAGGTCACAGCCGTTAAAGAGCTTGCAAACAGGAACGCAGCCGAGGCGGAAGCCAAGTTCGCTGACGAGCTGAAACAAAAGGATACTCAAATGGCGAAATTGACTGCCGAGAAAGCCAAGGTTGCTGCTCAAATCGAGGTATTGGAGAAACGGGCGGCAGAGGCCGAGAAATCCAACCAGAAGCGGCAGAAAGAGGCAATCGGTATTGCCCTTGAAGAGGAGCGGAAGAAACTCGATGCCGCTGCCGAAAAGCAGTCGGAACTGCTTAAACAGATCGACGAACTGAATGGACAGAGAGATCGACAGGTTGCCGAGGCCCGACGAAAAGCCGAAGAGGAGATGAACGCTAAGTTTGCAAAGGAACGTGCAGAACTTGAGGAAAAGGAGAGGGCGGCGAAAGCCGTTGCAGACGTCGCACGGAAACAGATCGATGCCGCCAAACGCCAAGTGACTGAGGCGATCGAGAACAGGGAGCTGACCGGAGCTATTGCGAGAGCCAAGTTCGCAATCGAATCCGCGCTCGACGCATATTCTAGGGCGGCCGACACGGTGATCGAGGTCGGCAGGCTCGACAAGGTGGAGGCGTCAAAACTCCTCGATGACATGGCGGAATCCAGCCAGAGTATTGTGGCGAAGTTCGTGAAGACTCTTAAATCTGAATAGCATTACGGTACTATGCTACCGAGATACCAGTAACCCGTAGTCGGAATGCACAGAAAATGATATATCACAAACCAGCAGGCAGGACGCGCAAAAAGCGTCCAGCCTTGCAAAAGATCGGTGTTATCGGTAGTAGTTTCGTACCGTAGTAGTATGGTATTTACACCACGTATTACACGTGCTATAATTAGAGAAAGGGTAAACGGAAGATGAGGTTTCGGGAGCTTGAAAGGCTGATTGTCGCGGATGGCTGGATTCGGTGTGATGTGAAAGGATCGCACTACCAGTACCGGCATCCGTTGAAGAAAGGGAAGGTCACGATACCGAGGCATGGCGGCGACATTCCGTTGAGAGTCGCGATTTCCGTGCTGAGGCAGGCGGGGCTGAAGTAGTTTTTGATTAAGGAGGAAACGGTATGTGCTATATCTATCCGGCGGTGTTCTATAAAGAAGCGGACGGTCGCTATTCGGTTATTTTTCCAGATCTGAATGATTTGGCGACTTACGGAAATGATTTTGCAGATGCGTTTACAATGGCCCAGGAGGCATGTGGACAGTATCTCTTCAATGAATTGAAGGAAGGCAATGTTCTTCCGGTGGCTTCCTCCATTGAGGATGTCATTGCGGAGGAAGAGGGGGCGATCGTCAATATGGTCGACGTCGATCTCAAGGCATTCGAGCGGAAATATGGGGAGAAGTCGGTAAAGAAGACATTGACGATTCCTGGGTGGCTGAATGCATCATGTGAGGAACGCGGAATCAATTTTTCCAAAGTCCTGCAGGAGGCGTTGATTGCCCGCCTTCAGGCAAGATAGGTAGACGAAAGGGCTGGTAGCGGTTATACGCTACCAGCCCTTACCATGTCCAGTCGGCTGTTCCGCGATTCAGTCCCCTATCGGGTCGATCACATCAAGTCCGAGATTTCTGGCATAGTCTTCATTTTGCCTACGTTGCTCATCCTCGCTTTTTGGCATTTCAGAAATTTTAGGATCGTCTCCCAAAGCAAGCGTTTTGGTATTTTTCTCCATTGGATTGCCTCCGTGACTGTATTATTGTATGGTAGTATTATACCACAGCGGGATCAGGTTGTACAACGTAACCAAGGGGAGACCGGTTCGCGGTCTCCCCTGCTATCTTTAGGTTTTAAGAGTCGTGTTTCGATTTTGGTTTACGTGTTACGTTTTGTATGTCCTCTCTCTGATATCGAACAGCAGGATTTTTGCCATCAGCTTCGCTTCCAGTCGCAGTTTTAGTTCGTTGTCGCATACGATGGAAACGTTGCCGTTTTCCGCAATGTATTCCCGGCGGCAGAGTGAGAGTATGTACGGTCTGTAATGCCGTATAACCTGTTCCAATGCCTGTGGGTCGCCCTGCGTTGCGAGGACGATGGTTTCAAATGGAACAAGTTTGTTTTTTCGCCTGCTCATCAGTATTCCTCACTTTCTTGTTCAAGCATCTTCCGCATCATTGCGAGTGCCCGTGAGCGATGGTATTGGACATTGGCGCGTCCGGTGCCGAGCGCATCGCCGATTTCGCGGTCGTTCATCTCTCCGAAGTAGGAAAGAAGGACGATCTTTCTTTTTGCCCCGGGGAGGGTCATGAGCGCATCGTATACGCCCTGGTCGCACACAATGAAATGCAAACCGTCTTCCACGATATCCCGTTCGAATTGGAAATATCGATCTGTCGTGATGAGCTTGTTCAGCTCTTCAGGCGACATCTCTCCGAAGAGCTGTTCGCGTTTCAGTTTGCGTTTACGCTGGTCGTATGCGTCCCTTGCCTCATTTCTGAGGATTACCTTGCAGTAGGCGTCAAACGCGCATTGGTTTGATTTCTCGAAGTCCTTGTCGCTGTTACCCATAGGTTTCACCTCCTTTCGATCTGTCGAGACGGCAAGAGAGGTGCAGTCCGCATCGGCTGGATGGCGGAAAAGGACATGATGTTTTCCGCCTACAACGATGACGAACGCTCTATGTAAAGCGCAAAGCCTTCGGAAGACATATTTGGTTATCTGGCTATAAAAAGGCGGAGGCACCACCTGGAAAGGAATCAGGTGGTGCCTCCTCGTTAAGCGACAATAAGACTATAACACGATTCGACTTTAGTATCATCGAAAAATTTTGGTAATTTTTCCCTAGTATTACAAGGCGTTTTCGATTGAGCGATCACTTAGTATGCTACTGTGATATATTGGTATTACGGCACCACGAGAGAAGGGAATAAGAATGATGCTGTATCGATTCGAGGTCGATTACACCGTTCCCGGGAAAATGGGAAACAAAAATTACGTGACGGCGGTGGCAGCGACCGATGCCGCCCATGCGAGGGTGGAGGCCGGGAAAATCTTCGAGGGTTTGAAGGAGGACTATGGCTATGATAAGGCACTCGGGAAACTGTACAGTGCGAGCGGCATCTGCAAGTGCATAGCCGAGTTCAAAGTGCCCTGGACGGTGGTGGAGAATGCGGAAAGCTTGATTTGTGCTAGAATGTAGACGGTATCAGGCTGATAGCCGTATTTTCGAATGAAAGAAGCCCTTCTTACTTGGCGGTTAGGGGGCTTTTTTCATGCTTATTTTTTCTCCGACTTGTCGCTCTGTCTGACAATCCATTCGTGGACCGCTCGAGTCACCATCTGTGACTTTGCCTCGCCCGTCTCGATGGATCGCCTGTCGAGCTCAAGCCAGTCTACGAGAGGCAGTTTTAAAAAGACCAAATGGACGGGAAAGTTCCCATACGTAGTACTATGTTATTGTGCTATACTAGTATCTGTAAGTAACCCGCAATAAATAAAAGGGACTCGATATGGGTATGCAAAGTTACATGGCGACAGTTTTCATGGGCGAACGCGAGATTAGCGGTGCTTTTAAAAGCGGCGACTTTCGAGCTAGCCTGAACTTCGCGAGGCGGGAGCTTCGCGAATACGTGCGCTTGGCCGAAAGCATCTATCGACACGAAGTCGTGTTCTATTATTGCCGCAACCTCGACGCTGTAACCGCACCGGTGCTTGACTTCGGTATCCTAACCGAGACGAAGGACCGCGAGAGCGGGCTTGTGGAGTCCAACTTTACCGTTACGGCGACTTACACGAGCGAGGATTTTGTGTCTGATACACGCGCCGCGTTCCTGGCCTTCGCCACCGAGGATTTCGGTATCGATATCGCAAACGAAACGGCAATGCTCATCGATGATCAAATTGCGTCGATGCCGTGGTATAAGCGCTTCGAGATATGGGACTGCCTCGAATCCTACGACATATGCGGCATTGCGACCGCCGATCAGCTCATTGATGCGGTCAGGGAGCTTACCTTTGTACTCGCCGGTGAGCCCATACCTGACGAAGCTGGAAAAAATCACTTTTTCCCAGCTGGACTATATGCCACCAGATAACAATAAAGCCGCTGCCCAAACTAATGTAATTACATTAGTTTGGGCTTGCGATTACCGTGGTTGTTGATTAGATTATACCGCGGTGACATCACCTATATGTCAATTATGGTCTAACAGGGCCTTTTTAAATGAGTCCGCCGGCGCGGACAGAGGGCAGGTTTCCGACAAATCCAACAGCGCTACGAGCCTCACCCAGGG
>ERZ834859.2330-NODE-2330-length-16847-cov-2.950989_pt1 | contig 16847 bp, 8 predicted proteins | sample MGYA00519947_ERZ834859 | MGnify/ENA primary metagenome ERZ834859 (study PRJEB31850, sample SAMEA3708763) | human gut metagenome | biome: human gut; feature: human-associated habitat; material: faeces | place: China | collected 2014 ...
TCCGGTATTATTCGAATCAATCAAATTATCGAGCCCAGTATCAGTACCAGTACCAGTACTCATAGTAATCACTTCTTCGCTATCAAATTCGATAAATTCAACGGTTGGTGTTTCATAAAGTTCTTTCATGTCAAATCCTCCTCTTTCTCTGTACTTGTTATTTCTGAATCTTCTAAATTTTTCTTCGGAGTTGTCGCCGTTTTATCATCTTGATCTTTCTCTGCATTTTCAGTTAGATTTTCTTCCTGCTCCGGTAATACAACTTCTTCTCTTGATACGGTTTCCGGATTTTCTGAATTTTTTGGTTTCTCTAAAAGTGGTTCTTCTACCGGAGTAGTTGGTAAATGGTCGTATGTCAAGAGCCATTTTAAAGTTGGATAGCCTTTTTCTGTAACTGTGCCGAAATCCCAGGCATTTGGATCTGCGCCAGTATCACTTGCATTAAAGGTAAGTATATCCTTATATAATGCAATATCATGAATATTCTCTGTCACTAATAATGTACCTTTTTGAATTGTGTTATCTGAAACATTACTGTTTCCTGTACCTTTTGCATATTCATAGCATTTATTCACATTATTTGTGGTAACTGCCGTAAGATCCCTACCTAAAAACTTATAGTTAGATCCCGCATTGCCAATGGCAATACAACGGTCAAGATACCATTTTGTACCATTTGTTCCCATTGTACTTACTGCGCCTAAAAATCCACTCTTTTCTCTCCAATTAGCAGGTTTATTAGATCTAGCCTCCATGTTACTTATTACATTTCGTATAACCGCTGCCTGAACTTCACCTACAGCGCCACCTTGCTGATTATTATCCATGATAATACTTCCTGCCACATAAGAGTCTTCAAATTTTGAACTATAGCCGGATAATCTTGCTACAGCGCCGCCAATCAAGTTAAATCCCTGAAGTTCTGTTGCAACAATATTACGATTAATATCAATTCCCTCCAGCCAGACTTTTCCAATATATGTATTGTCTACCAGACCACCTAGTGCAGCTGTATTATTTCCTCCATTGAGTTTTACAACATTCATATAAATGGAGTTCAAAATTCCATTACTGATTTCTCTAGCGAGACCATTTGCTTCCCCTCTACGGGTAAGTCCATATTCTGTTTTCATTCCCGCATCCACAAAAACATTCTGTATACGCAGGTTTTTAACAGTTGCTTTCTTACTGCTTGTTCCACTGATAGAGTCAAACAGTGATGCCCTTAATCCATGGATAACCTGATTGTTTCCATCTAATTCACCTTCAAAACGCTTCATAATATAAGAAGTCTGTCCTTCCGGAAGTTTTACCTGCTCCAAGGAAATATTATTCATGAGAATATATTTTCCACTTGGATTGTTTGCAATTTTCATAAAGTCTGCCGGTGTACGGATTTCTGTATATCCTAAAGGATTTTCTTGTAACAACGGATGCTTTGTAACTTCAGAACCCTGTGGTAATGGTGGAAGTGGTTCTTCCCCTGCAATCCAAATCAGTGTTGGATATCCATTTTTCTCTACATCAGCAAAATTCCATTTGGTGCGGTCAAATTTTAAGGTGTTGCGGTAGAAATCAGGCTTTTTGTATTCTGTGGTTTCGTCTAAGCTACCAGAAGAAGTATTACTCATACCACCACCCGTCACTTCATAGCAATTGCTTAATCCATTAGTCATTGCAGTGGTTTTAGTAGATGTAAAGTTATATGCCTTACCTATACTTCCTTTAGTACTGTCTTCTCCTGCCTCTCCAATTGCAATACTATTGTTTAACCATCCATCATTTCCATAATAAACATATCCAATAAAACCAGAACCATTTGTCTGTTTTGCTGTAGATTTTGTTCGCATATTAGAAACTATTTGTTTTGCAGTATATTCTCCAAAAAACTCATTAGCTCCAAATAAACCGCCTTGATTTTCATTATTTACTGTAATCTCTCCGCCTACATAACTGTCACTGATATGGCATCCACCATTCAAGTAAGCAATCAAACCTCCAACTGTTATATCAGGATCCTGTCCAAATATCGGTCCATAAGGATTGACATTCAATCCCTCTGCCCACACTTCACTAACCGTTGAATTCTGGGCAGTTCCTGCAAGAGCACCTGTATAGTCTCCTCCTGCCACAAGTATGTTTTTCAGCGCCAGTCTGGAAATCTTTGCTCCGTTTAATGTCTTAGCAATTGCATTTGCACCCTGATTACTGTTCCATGCCTCTATCTTTACATCAGATACTTTTAAATTGTTCACGATACCTGATAAATTATTAAATAGCGGTGCACCATATATTTCTCGAATAGTCAGTCCATTTCCATCCAATTCACCTTCGAAGTTTCCAAGGAAGGAACCATCTTGCGCTTTCTTTCCATAAAGAGAAATGGAATTCATCAAAATGTATTTTCCGGAGCCATCACGGATTGCCAAAAGGTCTTCTGCTGTTTGGATTGCCTGATAGCCTTCCGGTACACTCTGTTGCAGTGGTGTTTCCTCTTCCGGTTTCACTTCCGTACCCGGTGGTCGTACGCCTTCTGTTGGCATTGTCTTTAATCCCGGATATCCGTTCTGAGAAGCCTTTGACCAATCCCATACTTCTGAACTTAACTGCATACTATTGGCATAAAAATCTGCGGTAAGAAGGTTATCATTTTTTATGCCGTGAGGGTCGCTTCCTACACTGTCATAGCCTGGTGTATCCGTATTGATAAAGCAATTTGTAAATGCTTTCAATTCATTCAAATCACTTGATTTCATGTACATCAGCTTATATCTGGAGGTACTTGGATCTTCCGGATATACACCACCGGCAACTGTACTGTAAGAAATTTTACTATTTTCTGTTGCCAGACCGATAAATGCTGCTGTATTTGTAGGAGAAACTGTATATGGAATATTCAATTCTGCATCTACAAAGGCTTTTTGAACGGAAACAGCATTTGCATTTCCAATCAATCCTCCCACATAGCTGCTGGAAGTTTTCACCTGTGTTTCTGCAACCAGAATATCCGTCATCTGTGACTGGGAAGCATTTGCCGCCAGCACGCCTGCATAGTCTGCATTCGCTGTCATATCTACATTCTGCATACTAATTTGATTAAATGTAGAATGAGTATCTTTACCAATGATACCTGTATAGCCTGCACCTCTTAAAGTAATTCCGTTGAAATGTACATTTTTCACTGTAGCATTTTTCGTTTCCACAGCCAGTACATTGACGCCGGCATTTTCATTCTCTACCAGAATATTTCTAAATTGCAGATTTTCAACTGTTCCTGAAAGTATCTGGAAGAAAGCGCTGTTTATACCACTTACTGTATGATTATCTCCATTTAGACTTCCTGTAAAGGTTTCTGTTACAAGACTGTTATTTGTTCCTTCAAAGTTCAAATCTGCTTTGAGTACAAATTTTCCTTCCGGAACCTTATTTATTTTTTGAACATCATCAGGTCTATGAATTTCCACTCTCATAGGTTCTGTCTTTACGGTAAAGCCTTTCAGAGAAGGATATCCATTGGTGTCTGCCTGTTCTGTATCCCAGACTTCTGAATTTAATCCCAATGTGGTTGTATAGAAATCTTTTGTCCATACTTCTTTACCAATGTTCTTTATAGAACTGTTTTCTTCTGAAGATGCCATACCATTTGCTGCTGCAAACTCATAACCATTTGTAATCTGTGTAATATCTTTGCTTAATTTATACATATTAGCAGATACATCGCCTACAGAGCAAATATTCTTATAAGTAGTTTCACCTGTGCTGCTCACAACAAATCCTGCACCTTCTGTACCATTTGCCTGTACATTGGTGTAAATATTTTCTATTGTAGAGCCATTTGCATTTAATACAAATCCAGATGCCATTGACTTAGCATGAACTTCTCCATGAACAAAAATGTTCTTCAAAGTGGAATTGTTTATAGTTCCCACAAATCCGGCTGCTTTTCCTGCTGTGTTGTTGATTTTGCTGTTATAAATCAAAACTTTTTCAACTGCAGCACTTGTCATTTGGTTGGCAAAAACACCTGCCTCTGTATCCATATTGACTTCCAACTGATTATTAGCAATAGCCAGATTAGATACTTTACCATTCATCTGTCCAAATAATGGTACTTTTAAACCTGTAACAGTATGATTTTTTCCATCCAGAACACCGGAGAATTGCGGAATTAAGGCTTCTGTCTGTTCCACATCTGATAAATCAATATCTGCTTCCAGATGATATTCCTGTGTAGGGAAGTCTTTCATTTTCAAGAAATCTTTCGCGGTACTTACGGAAATAACTTCCATTTTTTCCATACCCAGAAGTTCCGGATAACCCTTCATGCCTACAAGACTTAAATTCCAAGTTTCTTCACTTAAATTCATGGATGTACGATAAAAATCAGTTTGTTTTGTCTGGTCTACCGTCACGGTAACAAGACGCTCTCCTGTGGTATCTGTAATGTTTGATTTTCCACCTGCATTTTCTATGATAAATGCATGATTTACCATGGTTTCCAGTACATTTGGAGTACCCAGGAAATTATAAAGCTCTTTCTCTGTTTTATTATTTACTGTTCCTGCTGCAAAGACGTATTCTACGTTGCTCTTTCCAGCCAGATTTCCAATAAAACCGGCGCTATTTGTTCTATTTTGACTATCTGTATAAGTTTCTACATGAATGTCAGAATCACTGTATACATGATGAATATTCAGATTTTTTCCTTCTCCGATAAATCCACCACAATCTGTTCCACTTAATGTCACCTTACTTCCAATTACAGCAACATCGCTGATGTTGGAGCCTGAAGCACGTCCCACAAATGCAGCATTGTAGTTCTTCGTTCCTGAAATCTGCGCCTTACGAATCTGGATTTTTGAGAAGGTAGAGCCTGTATAATCATAACCTGAAATTGCAGCATTGTAGCTTTCGCCACTAATCTGAATATTTTCCAGATTGAGATTTTCAAAAGTAGTATGGTTAGACTCTTTTGTAATGGCTGCATTTTTACTTCCCTGACTGCTGATTTTTACATCCTTAATTTTAAGATTTGTAATTACTGCATCATCCACTTTTTCAAACAATGGAACTTTCAATCCTGTAATTGCAAAGTTTCCTCCATCCAATTTTCCTTTAAAGGTTCCTTTGATTACAGTAGCCTCTGTTATAGAAGAAGCATCAATGTCCTTTTTCAATACATATTTTGTATATTTGTTTTCACCCAGTGTTTTTAAATCATCTAAAGAAGTAATTTCTTTTACTGTCTCTTCTTTCTTCTCGTTAACAAGAATTGTATACTGTCTCTGTGCTCCAAGCCAATCTTTTGTCTCGCCTGATTTATTTATAATTGACAAATCTGAAACATAGGAGTTAGCAATTTTAGCAAACAGTGGTCCTTCTGCATCAGTAATCCTATGTCCATTTCCATCCAGCTTTCCGATAAATGTTTTGTTAATATAGACGCTGCCATTCATCTGAATATCTTTCAAGGAAATATCATTCTCCAACACAAAAAATCCATTAGGGTTTGCTGTTATCTTTTCAATGAATTCTTCTGCTGTTGAAATACTTATAGCATTTCTTGTATTTGCCTCTCCGTAAACAGGGCTTCTGAATTCATCGGTAATTCTCTGAAGATAACGGAATACATTTTCTCTGGAGTCTTTAATATTGTTCAAGGTATTACCGAGGTTTGAAGCGCCACTGCCAATAGAATTTCCATAGTTAATCATATTCTGTTTTAAATATTCAATCAACGCTTCTTCATCGAAATAAGGATTCCCTTGAAGCTTTTGCTTTGCAATTTTTTCCTGAATTTCTGTATTTTTACTTTTCCTATAAGATTCAAATGAGAAATCAGGATTTTCCGTTTTCTTTTTAAAATACTCTAAATCGCCTGTTCTTGTCTTGCCGCTTAAATACTCTACAAGACCATCGCTGTAACCATACATACCGGCAAGTTCATAACCATTTCGGCGGAATGTCTGAGCATTTGGTGTTCCGTTATTTACATAAGGAACGTACCAGCTTGCAAAGCACACACGGTCAATCTGATATGCCCCCAGATTGTTTACACCAACATCGTTGACGCTTCGAAGCTCATATCTGTGTCCCGGACGAATGGTCAACTGGTTGTTCCAAAGATCATCCAGTGTCTTCAAATTCATATTTTCCAGTTCGGCAGCTCCTATGGTGCGCCATGTACTGTTAGAGTTATTCCAGTTCTGATAATTATTTGTAGTTCCATATCTATGCTGTAATGTAATCTGTGCCTGCTGGGCAGGTGTCAGTTCCAGATAAGCTTTACCTTGCAGATAATCCAGCGTATAAATTGTTTCAAATACTTCTTTATAATAACTCTTGAACTCTTCCTGAGAATTAATTCTATCCGGAGTCAGGTTCGTAACCATGGAACTGTCTCTTGAATAAGTTCTCATAAAGTTCATGTTGTAATCAACATTTGCCTGATTAGCAAATCCATTGGAATAGTCCTCTCCATTACGTCCCGGACGTTTTCCTTTATTTTCCATCCAAATCCACATATCTGTGACATGGCCCATTTCATGATTTAAGACAGTTAAATCACCTATGAAATTAGAACTGTTGTAATAAATATAATCATGATTTGGATTTCCGAAAATAACAGCTACTGCACCATTATTACTCTGCCAAAGAGTCTGTAATGGTCTGTAAAATTCCTTAAAAACATCCTGATTGTGATTCTTTTTCGCAGAGGAATCCACAATTAAAAACTTACTGTTATTAACTGAAGCTGCACCATTTGAAGCAACTTCTACAAAATTATCATAACTTGTTTTAAAATCATTGACCTGACTGATAATCTGCTGTTTTTTCTGTTGTCTCCATTGTTCTGTGTTCTGATATCCACTGTAAATTTCCAGATTACCATACACCAAAGAAGATGGAAAAGATGCCAGATACAGGTTTTTTGAAGTCTTGTAAGACAATACAGGCAGTATCAGTTCATTATTTTTTTGTACTGTATTATTCTTTAATATTTTCCATAATCTGGAATTAATCTTTGGATTATTTGCTCTGGCTTCTACGATGATGCCCCCCTGGAAGTTATCAACAATCCAATCATTTACATCTGAATAACCGGCATAAGCAGTCATAAAGTATTCTACAAAAGAAGCAATATTGTTAATTCCTGTATATGCGGAAATTCGATTTATGTAGAAGGAAGGTGTACTATTTCCCTGACGTCCACCATTACTGCTAAGTTTTACAATTTCCGTAGGAAGATTTCGTACAGTTCTGCTTGTTTTTAATATAGAATTATCAAAAATAACAACATCTCTAAGATTAATACCACCAATCTGAAAATCATACCAGCGATCTACATAGTTATATGCATACAGGAAATCTTTCAGATATTCATTTGTAATAAAGGCATCCGTCACAATTTTTTCAGCCGCTTCACTATTACTATTTATTGGATACTGTGGATTGGTCGCTGCCATAGAAACCAGTACCTGTTCCATTTCTTTCTTTACAACTTCATCAAAATTTCTGCGATAGACTGCCAATACAGAATCACTGTCTCTTTGAGAAACTCTTGTTTCAATATCTCTATCAAAAGTATAGTCCTTCGCTGCATTCAATAATGTCTGGAACTGAGGTGTTTTTGTATTTACCACATAATTTTTGAAATTAAAGTGTACCGGTATCTGAGATACTCTATATGAAGCAATATTCTCCCTTGTATCAATATAGGAAATATTATAAATCAATGGTGTTATTGTATTATCTGTAAATTGAATTCTCAGTTTCTTCACATTTTCAACTGTCTCATCAGATAATGCAACAATACGATTTCCCTGTGCATCCATAGGATATACAGCAAGTACCGGAGCTTTATTCAATGGATGAGATACATCAACCTGATTTCCATCTTTAACAATCTGTTCTCGATGATAAAACGGCATAAACAGTCTGAGATTTTCATAAATTTGTTTACGCTTTGGATCATAACCGGAGATATTTTCCAAACTATCAAAAGCTGCTGCTTCCTCTATTGTTCTTGCTTCAATTGCACGGATAATTTCTTCCGGTTTTTCCGGTTCTTCCTGTGGCTCTTCTAATACATCACTTTGTACTGCTGCCTCCAGATATACAACTTTTTCGGAGGATGGCTTATCTTCCAAACCATACACATCTCCTTCTGCCAAAAGACGTGGTCTCTTGCCACCTGCTACATCCTCTAAATACCAGATTTTTTCATCCCATGAAAGTGTTGTTAAATAAAAATCTTTGCTGATAATCTGGTCTGCGGATGCTTTGTCTATTTTTCCGTTTAATTTAGAAGTTATTACATCATCCTGAGATGAAGCTAAATCTGCATATTCATAATTTCCTGTATAAGTTTCTAATGCTGTTTCGGCAGTAAGGTTTCCTGCAAAAGAATATGCTGCCGGCCCAAATGAAATATTTTTCTCCACCTTTGTCGGAGCCTCTTGCCCTACGCCACTTTCGCCAATGAAATTTCCTACATTATTTACAGCTGTTAGCGCTTCTTCTTTTTCTACAACACTCCAGGAAAGCTCACCAAAGTTTTTGATTAACTGAGATTTTTTCACAACTGCTGCAAATCCACCCTGTGGGGCATTGGTTGTTCCAAATCCATTTTGGTCGGCAATTCTTTTCGCATAAGAGTTGCTGACAACAGAATTTTCCAGAATTTCTGCTGCAAATCCACCTGCTTTTTGTCCATTTATTGTTGCATTGACAGAGCATTCATCCACGGTTGTGTTTTTCAGTACAGCTACCATACCTGCTACAGAGCTTCGACCGGCAACTGTCATATCTCTTACATAGACATTTTTTATTGTCGTTCCTGCCTCTGCTGTTTTTGCTAAAGCCGCAACCTGATCTGTACTCTTTTGCTCAATCTTTCCCTGTGTGAGCTTTAGATTTTCTACAGTTGCACCATTTAATTTTTCAAATAACGGAGCCTTCTGTCCGATAATCTGATGACCATTTCCCTTTAACATTCCTTTAAATGTACCAGGAATAATTATGTTATTCTTTACTTCAGATACGTCAATGTCTGTTGTTAAAGAGTAAACGCCTGAAAGATCCTTTTTGATATTCTGAAGATCTTCTACAGATGAAATTTCTTTCATCTCCAGCATGGTTGTCATATTTGAGTCACCATTTTTCAGAACAGGAGTTTTTCCTTCTTTCAATGGAGCAAAGTCCCAAATTTCTTCACTCCAACCCATTTTTGTATAAAACTCTTTTTCCAAAAGGGTATCTACAGAAGTTTCTGTTACCTTGGTAAACTGGGTTACTCTACTGGTTTCTTTTTTTAATTTACTTTCTTTTAAAGCATAAAGGTCAGAAATACCTTGAACATTGTATTTATCTGCTGTAGAAGCCCCATCGAACTTATAACCGGATGTGCCATTACTGTAAGAAACACTGCTTTTTAATGTTCCCGTAGCATCGGATCCACCTATATTTCCAATAAAACCACCTGGTTCCATTCCATTTCCTGTTCCAGTCACTTCCATGGTAACCGCAGTATAAGAGTTTGTTACTGAAGAATTGCCTCTGCAATTATGCCAACCAATAAGTCCACCAATTCCTCCATTCGTCTTATTTCCTTTAATAGTTCCTATTGCATAACTATTTTCTATAACATTTTTTCCTGTAGTTATATTAGAAACCTGTCCGACCAAAGCACCTGTAGTATTGAACGAACCTGTAATTTCCAAATTGGTAGAACACTGACTTACTTTTGCATAGTCCATACGTCCTACCAATCCACCAAGAAGCTGTCGGCTATTAGAACTTTTTAAATTTCCACTGACATGAATATTTTCAATCACAGCATTGTTTTCAGCTCTATTTGCTAAAGTTCCTCCACCAGTATCCTTTGAATTATCTACTTTTGTAATAGAAACATTCTCAAGTTTTACATTCTTTACCGTTCCACCGGATATTTTACCAAATAAAGTAGTAGTAAGTCCTTTAATCCTATATCCTTTTCCATCAAAAGTACCCGTGAAATTTTCAATCAGATAATCGTTTCCCTGTACTGCGCTGGCATCAATATCATGTTCTAAAGTATAGCTTCCAGCTGGATTTTCTTTAATCTTGTCGATTAAAGACTGCATAGTAATATACTTTGTAGAAGCTTCCCCTTCTGAAACTGTTCCAAATTCAACGATTGCCCCCTGTTTTGTCTGATTAGCTTCTTCCGTAACATAATTATCCAGTTTCAGTTCAAAACTCACCTGATTATTCTCTGATACAATTACCTTTGAAATCTCAGCAAACACTTCCGGCTGGTCTTCCATCTCCACTTTTACCAGATACTCATTCGGCTTAAAGCCATCTACTGTAAAACAAGATACTTCTTCCACCTCAGCATCAGCTTCAGATTTATGATATAAAGTCACTCCTGAAACTTTTCCCATCTGAAAAGGAATTTTTTTATCCTCTTCCGGTATACTTTCTGGGTTATCTATTGGATTTAAAACATTATCTTTAATCCACTGTTTATTTTCTTCCGTTTCTACTTTACCATTTACTGCATCCTGTGCAACCTGGTATACCTGACGGTCAATACTTCTATCACTATACAGAATTTCCGTTTCATTTTTTGAACTTCCGTCTTCCTGTTCGACACTCCTTGTGATTTCCACATAAGCTCTCGCTGCATAATCATTTTTATATCTTTCTTTTGCAAGATTTGCCAACACAGCAGTAAAGTAAATTCTGTCATCCTTTTCTGCGAATTTCTTCACTGCAGGTACTTTTGCCGGTTTATATACAGAGCCATTATAAAGGTATTTTCCATCAATTTTCAGTTCTTGATTTCCTAAATATACCTTTGGCAACAAAACAATACCATATTGAACTGTTGCACCATTTTGCTCTAATTCCTGAATGTAGGATTTCTTGATACATCCTATCATTCGTAATCCCATAGGAGTAATGGTACGAATCTGTCCTCCCACCATTTGTATATTTGCATCTGTAATTTCAGGTGTAAACGCTTTTACTGGAACAATATATTGCCCTAAAAACAAAATTGCCAGTAAAATCATCCATATACCTAGTCTCTTTTTCCTTTGTTTCATCCCTTACTAAATCCTTCCCTAATATATACCTGTAATCCATCCTGGTTCATTTACCTGTGGCAAAGCAGGCTTAGACGGTTGTTCATCTGGTGTTGATGGTTGTTCGTCTGGATTAGATGGCTGTTCATCTGGTGTTGATGGTCGCTCATCTGGTTTCAGTGGCTGTTCATCTGGTGTTGACAGCTCTCCATTCGGCTTTGATGGCTGTTCATCTGAGTTAGATGACTGCTCATCTGGCTTAGCTGTCGGCTTTGATGGCTTCTTTTCTGGTTTCGATGACTGCCCACTTTGTCCTGATGACTGACTACTGGAACTTGAAGCTTCGGATTGTTTTGATGCTTCTTTTTTTATTTCCTGTTTTTCTTTCCAGGTTGCTTTCTCTCCCTCAAAAAGATTTTCTGCATCTACAACATTGTCCTTGGAATTCAGATTTTCGATTTCTGCTACTTCATCAGATACCACCTGAGTTTCCCTTTCCTTATCCTGTACCTTCTTATTATCGCCATTCCATGTAAATATCCCCACACCTGCAATCACACATACCGTAATTCCTACAGCAACACAACCGATAATTTTCTTTTTCTGTCTTCTCATATATCTCCTTCCTCTGTACATAAAGATAACTGGAGAGTTGTTGAATTAATCTAGCAAGACTCCAGTTATTACTTGTGTCCAAATATTATTTTAATGTTAATATACTTGTTTTTTCTTCTTAATGCAAGCTTTTTTTTACCAAAAACAGAAAATTGTACTAATTTACTACAGATTTTAAGGAATACTCTTTTCAGGGGCTATTTTATAACTTTAATGCTTTCAATAATTGGCTGATTTTCAGGTAATACTGTACCATTGTCGTCAATGACTTTTGCTTCACTGCAAATTTCATCTACAATTTCTAATCCGTCTGTTACATGTCCGAAGGCAGCATATTGTCCATCTAAAAAAGTACTATCTTCATCTACAATAAAAAATTGAGAACTGGCGCTATCTGGAGCTTGGGAACGAGCCATAGATAACGTTCCTTTTTTATGTGAAATTGTATTCTCTACGCCATTTTGAGAAAATTCGCCTTTAATGGTCTCCTCAGAACCACCTGTACCATTTCCCAGAGGATCTCCGCCCTGCATCATAAATCCGTCCATAATCCGATGAAAGGTCAATCCGTCATAAAATCCGTCTTCTGCCAAAGAAATAAAGTTTTCTACGGTAATCGGCGCTTGTTCGGGATCGAGTTCTGCTTTAATTGTACCGTAATCTTTAATGGTAATTTCAATTTCAGGATGCTCTTTTTCACCGCATCCGCTTAAAACAAGTCCAAGTATACCGACTGCTGCAATCATTTGAGTTGATTTTTTCATGAATTTTTATCTCCTTTAAGCTTTTATTGCCCATCTCATTTTCGTAGAGCGGGAACGGCTGTTTCTTGCACATTCCTCTGCAGAAGGTCTGATGACATCTTTAGAAATTTCACTGTAAACCCCTTCTCTGTAAAAACGCTGAAATGCTTTCTTTACTAAACGGTCTTCTCCCGAATGGAAGGTTAAAATAGCCACACGAGCACCCTTATTTAAAACAGTGGGAAGCTTCTCCATAAATGCCTCAAGAACTTCAAATTCGCTGTTTACATCAATGCGTAGAGCCTGAAACGTTCGGGCACAGGATTTTTTTACCATTTCTTTGCGCTCCTTTTCGGGAATGCGTACTAAAGCTTTTTCTACCGCTTTTTGAAGCTGTGTGGTGGTTGTTATGGCATTGCCTCTCCTGATTTCAGAAATGATGGTGTTGGAAATTTCTTTTGCATAAGGTTCGTCTGAATTTTCAATCAACATTCCTTCCAGCTCCGGCTGTGAAATATCTTTTAAACGCTCTGCTGCTGAAATTCCTTTTTCAGGGTTTAAGCGCAAATCCAGAGGGCCTTCAAATTTATAAGTAAATCCACGTTCAGGATTATCAATCTGCATGGAAGAAACCCCTAAATCTGCCAGAACAAAATCAAAACCGCCTGCTTCTTCTTTTAGTTGGTCTACATCGGCAAAATTCATCTGCTTAATTGTGAGAATATCTTCTTTGTAGCCCATTTTTTCCAAACGCTCTTTTGTTTTCTTTATCTCTATGGGATCTACATCCAAGGCATATAAATGCCCTTTGCCTTCTAAACAGCCTAACATCTTGGAGGAATGTCCTCCATAACCTAAAGTGGCGTCAAGTCCTATCTGTCCCGGCTGAATTTGCAGAAAATCTAAAATCTCCTGCACACAGATAGAAATGTGCATTCCTGCCGGTGTTCCGCCTTTTTGAATAACTTTTTCAATGGTATCTGCATACTTTTCCGGCTGTAATTCTTTGTATTTTTCTTTATAGCTTCTGGGATGTGTACCTTTATAGCGTACCCGTCTTTTATGCTGCTGTTCCTGATTTTCCATTTTCTACTCCTATCTTGAAAGATTAATATCCTTTGATTTCATGATTTTAAAAATTTCTTCTTCACTTACCACATTAAAATCGTGCTGCACCATTAATTTCATTACACTGGCTGTAATAGAAAAATCAATGAGCTTCTGCGGTGAAAAATGATTTGCCAACGCATGCAAAAGTCCCGCTGCAAAAGCGTCTCCTGCCCCTACCGCTTCTAAACTGTGTACAGTGTGAATTGGACTTTCATAAAATTTTCCGTCACACAGATAAATTCCCATCCACTGTCCGTCTTCTACGGTATAAATGTTTCTTAAAACACTGGCAACGGCTTTACAATTTGGATATTGCTTTATAATTTCTTCCATGCCTTTTTTGTATGTTTCAATCTGGTCAATTCCATGTGCCATGTCTCCGTCAAAAGCATGAATACCTAAGCTTGCCTCAAAATCTTCATCATTGGCAATACATAAATCCACATAGTGCATTAATTTTTTCATAACGCTCTGCGCTTTTTCTGTACTCCACATTTTACTGCGGTAATTCAAATCACAAACCACCTGAATGTTATGCTCTTTGCAATATTTTAAAGCTTCTGTCACGGCAATTTCAATCTTTTCACTGATTGCCGGAGTAACACCGGAAAAATAGAAAATATCTACATCCGGAAGAAGGCTTTCCCAGCAAAATTCTTCCGGTTCTGCCATAGATAACGCACTGTATTCTCTGTCATAGACAACATTCGTCTGACGAATGTTACTTCCTTTTTCAAAATAATAGATGCCCAGACGTTTTCCGCCTTTCAAAACAAGGTCTGTATTTACACCATAACCACGAATTTCTTTTAAGGCTGCCATGCCTACAGGGTTATCCGGTACTTTTGTAAGAAAAGAGACATTATCCTCCAGCATTGCCAGAGATACTGCAACATTGGCTTCTGCGCCTCCATAGCTCGCCTCAAAATTTTGTGATTGAATAATCCGTAAATGTTCCGGCGTTTTTAAACGGAGCATAATTTCTCCGAAAGTTACTATTTTCATCTTGATCTACCTCCTACTTATGATATGGTTCTCCTGCTGCAATACGATATCCACGATAAATCTGCTCTAATAAAATCACACGCATTAACTGGTGTGGGAATGTCATCTTAGAAAAACTAACTGCATAATCGGAACGCTTTAATACTGCTGTTCCCAGCCCAATAGAGCCGCCGATAATGAAAATAATATGGCTTTTTCCCTGAACGCCCAACTGCTGGATTTTTTTCGAAAATTCCACAGAGTCCAGCATCGAACCTCCGATTTCCAAAGTAATTACATAAGCGTCTTCCTTGACATATTTTAGAATTCGTTCTCCTTCTTTTTGGCGAATTTGATTTTCGACCACCTCGCTGGCAGCATCCGGTGTCTTTTCATCTGCAACCTCGATAATTTCCAGTTTACAGTATTTTCCAAGCCGTTTGCTGTATTCTGCCACAGCATCTTTTAAATACTTTTCCTTTAATTTTCCTACGGTAATAATGGTAATTTTCATAAAAATCCTTCCTAAACACGTATATAGGCATATCCCTCTTCTTGTTTTTCTATAAGTGTCAAAACGCCAAAAGGAACTGTTGTCGCCAAAGATACCAGCTCTGCATTTGTAAGCTCTAATTCCTTTATAGAAGTTTCGCACACAAAAAATTTCACACCTTTTGCATGAAGCTCGAAAGCTGTTTGATTATCTTCAGAGGATAAAAGTCCTTTTATTGCATGATTTACTGCTAAAATTTCTACATTGCATACTGCGTTTTCCTCGCAAAGCTTTTGGGCATATTGTTCTGCTCTTTCCAGCCCCTGCTTATCTTCTGCATGAAAAATCACTTTACCCTTTGGCTGGGAAGACGGTTCTTTTCCTATAATTTCATACTCTATTTCATCAATAGACAAAGGTATCCCTGTACTGCTGGTTACATTGATACCACCGTACCAAGTGCTTTCCACAGTAAAAATATCACCCTCCTGATAATCAGAAGACCAGTCATTCATTTTCTTTATAATTTTAACCTTATCGCCTTTTCCTGCTTTCATCTATTTTCTCCTCATTTTCTGTAAACGTTCTTTGCTTTCTTTTGGTACACGATAGGACTCTCGAATTTTTTGAATAGATTTATTATGAGTAAAATCGTCTAAAAGATTTTCTTCAAAAACACTTTCTGTTTTTTTCGGGAATTTTACATAGCATACAGAAATCGCCCATGCAACAGCCATTTTTACATAATAGCCTTCATGATGAACTTGTAATAATAAATCCAGCACTTGCTCAATATATGTCTCGTTGATAAAAAAATCTAAAAGACATACCACGGCAAAACGGATTTCATATTCTTGTGTGCTGCATAAATAAGATTGAATAAACGGCATCCATTCCTTTGGAAAATCCCGCATGAATTTATAAGTAGCACAACTGCAGTCACAGATTGCCCAATTATTGATACGAGGAATAAATTTCTCAAGTTCCTTCTTCCTTTCTTCTGCTGAAAGCTTTGCATAGCCTAAAATCATTCCCCATAACATCAGTTCCTCATAAACCTGTGTATCAACATGTTCAATAAATTCCCTGTAATCTCCTTTTGCCGCCCTTTTTGCAATTTCCCGCAGCTTCGGAACCCGCACACCTAAAATATTCGAAATACCGGGAACAAGAGAACTATGAAATTCCTTGTAACCTTCCTCACTGTTTTCATACAATTCATTTCTTATCCATTGCGTAATATCTGACATTCTTTTCTCCATTTATAGAAAAAGGTCCGCATTTTGTACGGACCTTTTCTGCAATCGAAATATCACAACGATTTCCCGATTTTATTTTGCTTTATTTTTAATGAATTCATCAATACCTTTTGCTGCTGCTTTACCTGCACCCATAGCAAGAATAACAGTAGCTGCGCCTGTTACGGCATCACCGCCGGCATAAACGCCTTCTTTAGATGTTTTACCGTTTTCTTCATCTGCGATAATACATTTTCTTCTGTTGATGTCAAGTCCTACGGTTGTAGAAGAAATCAATGGGTTTGGAGAAGTTCCCAGAGACATGATAACGGTATCAGCCTCCATTTCAAATTCAGAACCGTCAATAACTACCGGACGTCTTCTTCCTGATGCGTCTGGCTCGCCAAGTTCCATACGAACACATTTAATACCTTTTACCCATCCGTTTTCGTCAGCCAGAATTTCTACCGGATTTGTGAGAAGGTCGAAAATAATACCTTCTTCTTTTGCGTGATGTACTTCTTCTGCTCTTGCAGGAAGCTCTGCTTCACTTCTTCTGTATACGATATGTACTTCTGCACCAAGTCTTAAC
>ERZ834859.2342-NODE-2342-length-16734-cov-10.575994_pt1 | contig 16734 bp, 16 predicted proteins | sample MGYA00519947_ERZ834859 | MGnify/ENA primary metagenome ERZ834859 (study PRJEB31850, sample SAMEA3708763) | human gut metagenome | biome: human gut; feature: human-associated habitat; material: faeces | place: China | collected 2014 ...
TTTTTTTTATATTTAATTTTTTATTTAATTTTAGTTTTAATATATAAGTTACTAAAAGATTTACAATTAATATATACATATCAGCTTTATTAAACTTTATAAATAATGTTATTATTGTGAATAATAGCACTACTTTATAAATTTTTTCTTTTTTTTCTTCAATCAAAATTTTATATATTGAATATACATAAAGTGGAATAGCACTTCTATATAATAATGTTATTCCTGATATATATAAATGATCTTCATATAAATAAGAATATCTTAACGGAGAAATTATCCCATATCTTCTTATAAAAATACTTAACATATATAAATATGAAAGTAAACTTATAAAAAATAAAATTAAATATACTTTATTCAATGGCTTTCTTATTATATTTTTATATTTTATTTTTGAGCTTAGGATCATTTCTACTAATAGAGAAACGATGAAAGTTCCCAGTAAATATATCATATATTCTATAGAAAAACTATAATTTATAGTAAATAAAATAGATATGAAATAACCTAGAATTAAATAAAAAGATACTGATAAAAATTTTCCAGAAAATTTAAAAGTTATTATAAGTAAAAATATCAAAAAAATTATGAATATAATATTCATTTATAACACTCCAAAAAAATTTCATAAGTTAAATTTTGGTTACTTCCCTTTACTCCGTTTTTTATCCACTTATTTATCTTTATCATTTTTTTTAACTCTTTATTAGAAAATTTTAAAATAAAATACCACTTAAAAATAAAATAAGTATAAGGATAAGCTTCCTTAAGCCAAGCTCCTTTATCATAAAAATATTTTTCATTAAATCCTTTAAACCAACTAGAATTAGAAAAATCTACATCTGCAATCATTTCTGGATATTCGTATATCTTTAATTTTTTCCTATTAGCTTCTCTTAATAACAATGCTTCTTCTCCTGAACTATATTTTGATCCTGCTCCAAAGTTTTTATTGAACCATAAATTATTCTTATAAAAACTATCTTTTTTAAATGTTATTCTTACTGAACTATAATTTTTATATTTAGGAGCTTTTCTTTTTAAATTTATCTTTTTTGCTTTTCTCCTAAAATTTAAATTTAATTCATTCATATTAAATACTACTATATCAGCATTTTTTAATTCTAAGTATGCTTTTTTTATTTTTTCCTCATAATCCTTTTTATAAATAACATCATCATCACAAAAAATTCCTATATCTCCTTCCATATTATTCAAAAGTTCATTTCTACTTTGTGATAATCCTCTTTGAGTTGTATAAATCATTCTTTGTCTTCTTCCATTTATAATTCTTTCTTCGTATTTATTTTCATTACATTGATTAACTATTAAAATATCCGTTGTTAAATTCATTTTTTCTGTTATCGAAAAATCCTTTTGATTCATACAAGATAATAATACTTCAATTTTCATGTGTTACTCCTGTCCTACTGGATAATATTTAAATAACTCTCTAACCTTTATATCTTTTACATATACATTTCTTAAATCAAAATAGTAATTATTTCTTACTCTCTCTCTTACTTTTTCTAGATTCATTCCTCTAAATTGATGCCATTCTGTCATTAATACTACTGCATCTACTTCATTTACTGCTGAATACTCATCTGCACAATATGTTATAGAATTTTTACAATCTTCTAATCTCCATCTTGCTTCTCTCATCCCTTCTGGACAATATGCTTGAATCTTTGCTCCTGCTTGTACAAGTCCTTTTATAATATCTATACTTGGTGCATCTCTCATATCATCTGTATCTGGTTTAAATGATAATCCTAATACTGCTATATGTTTTCCATCTACTCCGTCCATTTTAGATATTATCTTTTCTACCATTTTTTTCTTTTGTTTTTCATTAGCATCTATAGCTGCCTTTATTACATACATTTCTTCTCCATGTTTTTTAGCTATATCTACTATTGCTTTTGTATCTTTAGGAAAACATGACCCTCCATATCCTGGTCCACAATGTAAAAATTTAGGAGATATTCTTCCATCTTTTCCCATTGCCTTTGCTATCTCTTGAGTATTTGCTCCTACTTTTTCAGCAAGTAGTGATATTTCATTTATAAATGATATTTTTACTGCTAAGAAAGCATTTGAAGCATATTTTATCATCTCTGCTGTTTCTATATTAGTAAATACAAATGGAGTTTCATTAATAAAAAGTACATCATATACTTTTTTCATTATTTCCTTTGCTCTTTCACTCTCTGTTCCTATTACTACTCTATCTGGTTTTAGGCAGTCTCCTACTGCTTTTCCCTCTCTTAAAAATTCTGGATTCGATACTATATCAAATTCATAATTTAAATTTCTATTATCTAATTCCTTTTGAATGGTTTCTCTTACTAATTTTCCTGTTCCTACTGGTACTGTAGATTTATCTACTACTACCTTATATCCATTCATATATTGTCCTATACTTTTTGCTACCTCTAATACATAGTGCAAATCTGCTGAACCATCTAATGCTGGTGGTGTTCCTACGGCTATAAAGATTACTTCTGAATTTTCTGTTGTATATTTCATATCAGTAGTAAATTCTATTCTTCTAGCTTTCATATTCTTTTCTAATAGCTCTTTTAATCCTGGCTCATATATTGGTACTATTCCATTTCTTAAACTTTCTATTTTTTCTTCTGATACATCCATGCAGATCACATTTAGTCCAAACTCTGCCATTATTACACCTTGAACTAATCCTACATATCCAGTTCCTACTACTCCTATTTTCATAATTTCTCTCCTAATAAATATTCCTTACATAATTAATAAGTTATTAATTTATACTTTATTTAGTCCATTTTTTAATTGTTTCCTATAAAATATTTTTTTTATAATTCCAAAACTTAAATTTCTCATTGTTAAAATTGATGAATTAAAGATATTTTGATTATCAATTTCTCTAAATAGTTTATAATGCCATTTAATCAATTTTAAGTAACTTTGACTTGAAATAGAACCATTTCTTTTCCTGTATAATGCTAAAGAATTAGGATACAAATAACAGTTTTCTTTTTTACATATTTTTAACCACATTGCATAGTCGTTATTTTTCTTTATATCTTTTATCTGAATTAAACCTATTTTTTTTCTATTATACATAACAGTTAAGCATCCAAGCCAACAATAGTTATACATTCTGAATTTTGTTATTTTTTTAGGTCCAGATATTTCAATATTTAAATTATTGCCCTGCTCATCTATTTCTCTATATTTTGTATAAGAAAAATTATACTTATTCTGCTCCATAAATTTTATCTGTTTTTCTAATTTTTTATGATTCCATAAGTCATCACTATCTAAAAAAGCTATCCATTCTCCTTTTGCCATCCTTAGTGCCTTATTTCTAGAAATAGCAGCCCCACTATTTTCTTTATTCTTTAGGTATTTAATCCTACTATCTTTAAGAAAATCCTTTATAACTTCATCTGTATTATCTGTAGAACAATCATCAACTATTATTAATTCCCAATTTTTATAACTTTGATTTATTACAGAATTAATACTTTCACCGATATAATTAGCAGTATTATATGATGGCATAATAATTGAAACTAATCCGTTGTTCATTATTTTATTCTCCTATCAAAATATTTCTAGCTTCTTTTTGTTTTTTACTATATTCTTCATATGTAACTTCATTTTTCTGTAGTAACCAATCTCCAAAATCCATATCAGACACAGTTCCTTCTCTAACTACATCTGATCTTTTTAAAACTTTTCCAATAGTTTGTAATATTATTTTTATGTCACCTATAAAAGAAATATCTTTTATATAAATCAAATCATATTCAAACTTTTGTTCCCAAGTAATATTATTTCTTCCATTCACTTGTGCTAATCCAGTAAGACCAGGTCTTACTGAATGCCTTTCTCTTTGAACTGGATTCATAAAAACCATATCTCTAACTAATTGTGGTCTTGGTCCTACTATACTTAAATCTCCATTTAATATATTTATCAACGAAGGCAATTCATCAAGTGAGGTACTTCTTAAAAATTTTCCATAAGAATTTAACCTTACATTATCTGGTAACAAATTTCCATCTTTATCTTTTTCATTTGACATGGTTCTAAACTTTATCAATTTAAATATTTTTTCATTACCAGTTTTTTTATCTATTTTCCCTGGTCTTGGTTGACTAAAAAAAGGATTTCCCTTCATAGCAATTAAACCAATTAAAGATAAAATCACAAGTAATGGAGAAAAAATTATTATTACTATTAAAGATAAAATAAAATCCATCACTCTCTTTAAATAATTTTCATATATTCTCATTCTCTCTCACTCTACACCTACTCAAAACAACTTCTAATTATCTCTATTACCTTATCTTGCTCTTCCACTGTCATCTTATTGTCACTTGGTAAGCATAGACCTCTTTGGAATATATCCATTCCTACATCTAGTGGTTTTCCATCTTTTCCCAATGTTCCTCCAGCTATATAGGCATTAGTTTTGCATCTTCCATCTCCCTCTCTAGTTACAAATCCATGCATTCTATAGATTGGTTGCATATGCATAGGTTTCCATATAGGACGTCCCTCTGCATTATATTTTGCTAGAGTTTCTAGTATCTCTGTTGGGCATGTTTTTCCCTCTTCTGGAATATATGCTACCTCACTCTCTCCACGTACCTGTTTACACATTGCTTCCTCATCTATTATCATGCAGCTTAGCCAATAGTTAGGCACAGAGTTCTCTTCATCAAAAGGATTCATCTTTACAGGTAAATCTTTAAATCCCTCTTTATATCTTTCATATATAGCTTTCTTTTGAGCTATATGCTCTTCAAGATATGGAAACTGTCCTCTTACTACTCCAGCTATAACATTACTCATTCTATAGTTATATCCTTGCTCTTCATGTTGATACCAAGGAGCATTTTCTCTTGCTTGAGTAGACCATTTTCTCACTTTTTCTGCTGCTTCCTTATCATTAGTTAATAGCATTCCACCAGATGAACCTGTTATTATCTTATTTCCATTGAAGCTTATACAGTTAAAATCTCCAAAGTTCCCTGTCTCTTTTCCTTTATATGTAGCTCCTAAAGATTCTGCTGCATCTTCTATAATTAGAGCTCCATATTTATCACACACTCTTTTTATCTCATCTATTTTTCCTGGCACTCCATATAGATGAGCTACTACTATCACTTTTACATCTGGATATAGTTCAAAAGCTTTTTCTAATGCTACTGGATCCATATTCCATGTATCATACTCTGTATCTATAAATACAGGTATTCCCCCTTCATAAGTAACTGGATTTACTGTTGCACAGAAAGTCATATCTGAACAAAATACTTTATCTCCTGGTTTTACTCCAGCTAATTTTACTGCTAGGTGTAGTGCTGCTGTTCCAGCTGAAAGAGCTACTGCATATTTACATCCTACTTTTTTACAAGCTAGTCTCTCTACCTCATCTATATTTTTTCCTACAGTAGACATCCAGTTAGTTACATATGCTTCTGTCATATACTGTAACTCTTCTCCATGCATAGTAGGAGTAGAAAGCCATACTCTTTTTTCAAAAGGCTTGAAGCTATCACTCTTTTTAAACATATCTACTTCCTCCTTTATATCCTAATTATTGTATTTAACCTCTTTATACGACACTACCAACTCTTTCATTACCTCTTTTATATGCTCTACATTTGGGTTATGTGTACACTCTTCAAGTTTTGTAAAGAACTTAGTAATATCTACATTTCCATCCTCTATCTTAGTTATAAATATCTTTTTATTATCTGTCTTTATTGCTGAGTTTACATCATATAGCAGCTCTTCAAAAAGTTTCTCCCCTGGTCTTAGTCCTACCACATCTATACCTACATTGGCATTGGATAGTTTTATCATCCTCTTAGCTAGATCATATATTCTCACTGGTTTACCCATATCCAATATAAATATCTCTCCACCATTACCTAAGCTTCCAGCCTCTATTACAAGTTGGGCTGCCTCTGGTATAGTCATAAAATATCTAGTTATATCTCTATGAGTTAGTGTTAGATTTTTTCCTTCCTCAATCAGTTTTTTAAATATTGGTATTACAGAACCATTACTTCCCAGTACATTTCCAAATCTTACAGCCATAAACTTAGTATTTTTTGATACCTTATTCATATGCTCAATAACTAATTCACAAGCTCTTTTACTTGCTCCCATTAAGTTTGTAGGGTTTACTGCTTTATCTGTAGAGATAAGAACCATTCTCTCTACTCCATATTTATCAGCACACTCTGCTACCTTTTTAGTTCCAAATATATTATTTTTTATAGCTTCCTCTGGATTATGTTCCATTAGAGGTACATGCTTATGGGCAGCAGCATGGAATACCACATTTGGTCTATACTTATTAAATAGGAAATCTACCTTCTCTTCCTCTCTTATATTACAAATCTCAGATACCAAATCCAAATTAGGATATCTTCTCCTTAACTCTAGCTCTAGAAAATATATATCATTTTCATTTACATCTATAGTTACCAATTTTTTAGGATTAAATTTAGCTATCTGTCTTGAAAGCTCCGAACCTATACTTCCAGCTCCCCCTGTTACAAATACTACTTTATTTTCTATAAGTCCTCTTATACTTCCATCATTTATTACTATCTCATCTCTTCCTAACAAGTCCTCTATCCTTACACTTCTAATCTGACTAGATAGTGGTTTATTATCTATCATCTCTGAGATTCCAGGTACTGTCTTTATACTTATACCCTCTATTCCTTGCAGTCTATCTACTACTCTTCCTAGCTCTGTACCATTCATTGATGGTATAGCTATAAGGATCTCCTCTATCTTTTCATTTCTTATTACCTTATCAAAGCTCTCCTTATTTCCTAGTACTGGAATATTGTATATAGATGTTCCTATCTTTTTAGAGTCATCATCTATAAAGCCTATCAAATCATATGGAAAGTTTGGATTTACTAGATACTCTCTTGCTAACATAGCTCCAGCTTCTCCAGCTCCATATATTATTGTTCTCTTCTGTTTAGAAATAATTTTCTTATGTTTTCCATAATATCTTTTTAATCTAAAGATATATCTACATAAAAGTTGTATTGACACTGATAATATATATGTCATTACTATTGTAGTTATTGGAAAGCTCTTATCTTCATTTATTAACATAATTACTACAAATACCACTGCTGTTACTAAATTTAGTACCAATAGGTTTAGCACATCAAATATATTTGTATAGCTCCAGCTTCTATCACTCATTTTTATGTATATATACCCTATTAAAAATATAGCTAAATAGGTAGCTATATATTCTACTTTTAATTCATATATGACAAAAAAATCATATTTTAGTATAAAGGCTAGAATAATACCAAATATGATTCCCAATGAGTCTAAAAACACCTTTACAAAGTTTCTCTTATTTATCCAGTTATATGCAGGAAGATTATTATTTCTCTCATATACCCTTTTAAAAACTTTAAAAAGTAACATCTGAATAAGTGAAAATCCTAAGAAAGCTGTAAAAATAGATATATCTTTATAGAAAAAGAGAAATATTACAAATATCATAATATTTACAAGAATAGAATGTGTCTTTGGTTTTTTAGAAAAATCTAAATTATCTGTCAAATGATAAAAAAACAGTAGCAAGACAAAAAGTCCATATGCTGCTGTGTTCATACTAAATCCTGTAATCATAAACATTGTCTGATAGGTTATAAAAAGTAGTGCCGAATAAAAAATCTTGATATTCATAATGTTCTCCTAAAAATTTTTTGTTCTTATATATTTTACTACTTTTCTTAATAATGTCAATAGAACAAAAATTATTTTTTAATTTTATTTAAAAGAGGATGCAAATTTAGCATCCTCTTTTTTCTACTTTAGATAATATAGTTTTATTATTTTTTTATTTTCATCTATACTATAATTTAGTTCTTTTCTTTTATCTAACTCTTTTTTTATCTCTTCTATGTCCTCATTAGAAGATATATTCATTTCCACAGTTGCATATGTAAGCTTATAGCTCTCTACTGTATCTATCACTATCTTCAATTGATCTACTATATATCCTACTTTTTTATGAGGAGAGCCCTCCTCTCTCTTAGGAGAGAAAAGGGCTCTGAAAAAATTAGCTATTTTCTTTAGCAGTTTCATCTGTATCAACTTCTTTTATATTTTCATTTTTTTCTATCTCTTTCACTATATCTCTATAAAGTAATGGTCTATTTCTAAATTCATCCATTATCCTTTCTATTCCTTCAGGATTTTCTTGCTCCTCAAACTTCATTTTAATTCCAATAGTGTTGGCTGTTCTTCCTTTTCCACTATCACTAGTTGTAGGAGCAAGAGTTACTTCAAAACTAGTTCTATCTGCATATCTAGCTTCATCTTCTTTAGATATTCCATCTTTTTCTTTGACTTTTCCTTCATCAATTCTGACATTTAAATTTATTTCTATCTCTTTAAGTCTCAATCCTTTAGGTTCTGTCATAGCTAACATAGGAATAGCTGCTTCTTTAGTTTCACTTATTTTAAAATTAAACATCAAAGGATTTCCATTGTCATCAAAATACTTTCCTATTGATTCTAGATAATGAGTATTAAGTATCTGCTGTGCTGCATTAGCTGAATAAAGTAATCCTCTTGTTATATCTGAAAGAGATTGATCATTTTGAGATTTTCTAAATCTCCAAGGATAACACTTCAACATCTATTTTCCCCCTTTTAAGCTGCTACTTCCTCTTTATTCATTCCATTTACTATAGATTCTGGATTTTTAGGAGCTTCCTCTCCTTCTGTAATAGCTCCTTTTTTAGTTACATCCTCAGTTATAGCATCTATTATTCTCATAAGAGTTTCTGGTGTCTCCTGCTTTCTTGCTTCTACATGGAAAGTATACTTAGATCTAGTATCTGATTTTCTTGTTTGCTCAGATTTATGAGATACGCTACCACTAAATTTTACTCCCCAGAAACCACCACTTACCTCTGCTCCTGCTGTAGTAGAAGATGTAGATGTATCACTTGTATTAATCTCCATCTCAAAATCAATAGTTACCAATTCCATAGATAAATTAGGAATTCCTGTCATTGCTATAAATGGAGCTGAAATTGTTTTTTTAACCATTTTTCCATTTTCATTAGCTTCATAGTTAAAATACACATTTTTTACCTGTCCATTTTCATCTAGTGCTACCTCTTTTATATAGTTATACATAGATGCACTAAGTTGCTTCTGTGCATCTACCACTGCTACTAGTGGACTTGCTACTAAAGATTCTATTGGTATAGCTTTTAATTGATCTCCTGTAAATGTACTCATAATATTTCCTCCTTATATTTTATTTTCTCTAGAGATACCCTTAAGATACTCTCTTTTTTTCTATATACCTAATCTGAATATTTTTCCTTTTCATATTCCTCTTCAAATAGCTTTGAAAAATTTTCAAAAAAGTTTAATTCTAGATGATGACAAATTTCTATAAATTGTTTTAGATTTAACTCTGTTTGACAACTCTCATAGCAACTAATTGTTTTCTGTGTCACCCCCTAGAAGTTTAGCAAATTCTTTTTGTGTATATCTACTTTTTCTTCTTTCTTTTATATGCTTTATCACTTTTACATAACATTCATCATATATCATAAGCCATTTACTCACTCCTTATACCCCCTAAAAATATTTATATATTTTTGATATTTTATCTTTATTTATATAAATATACATAAAAGGTATATTTTAGTTGTAACCTAAATATACTAACTTTGTATATTTAATACTATCTCCTAAAATGAATTATCTCTAGAGAAATAAACTTTAAATATTTTAGGAGGTAACTTATGGAAAAATTATTTAGAACCCATGATATAAAAAATACTATTGATTGTAAGCTAGTTATGAATATTCTTGCTTTAAATGAAATCTCTGGAAATGAAAAAGTTATTACTAAATTTTCCTTTGCAGGTGGAATCTCTGGTTATTCCTTTGGAAGATCTCAATTTGATATAAAACATAACCCTAGTTCCCGTGATTTTTTAATAAAAAAATGTGGTTTTACTCAAAATGAAATAGATAGACTCTTAGCTCTAGATAAAGATATTAGTGATTTGAATGAAAAGTTAGCAAAATATAGAAAGGAGATAGATGAGTATGATATGAGACATGTGCAGGAGACGATTGATCATGTAAGTTCTTTAGATGGTATTCCTGATATTTCTTTAAAAACCTTTGTACATCTTGTAGACTATCATAATCAGTTTTCACTTTCTAAAAATGGAAAGTTTCATACTTGGATAAAAAATAGAAAATCTTTAACTGCTGAAGATATATTAGAATTTAAACTTCATCAAACCAAATGGGGTAGAGAACAACCTCAAGATGTAAAAAGGAGATGGCTAAATATTGAGAAAAATTGGAAAGAGGTATAGTTTTCTATTCTATCTTTTTCTTTTTCTATCTCTTTTTTTCATAACTAAAGCTGGTTTTACTCTTTATAATCAAAAAAAGTTGTAGAAAAAGAGAGTAATAGGCATATAGATGTTATTGAAAGAAGATTTAAATATTATCTTTTAAATCTTCCCTGGGAAAAAACTTCTAAGTCAAACACTACTCCTCAAATTACTGAAAATTCCTTATTTCTTTTCAAAAAAGAAAAAGATGAATATTATCAATGTGAGGTTAAAAACTATCAGTTAATTTTTAAACTTATTTTTGAAAGTATATCTACCAATCAATATATCTATCCATTTATAATAGCTGATGATGGGAGGTATATTTACCATCCTAATCCTAGCTTATTTGGAAAAACTCTTTTTTCAGAAGCAAGAGACGACAAAAGTAGAGAATTATATAATATGGCTAAATTACTAATTGAAAAAAAGCCACAAAAATATATTGGTAGACTTCAAGATAATAAGATGACAAAACAAAAATCTCGTATTGAATATCGTGCTTTTAAAGAGTATCAACTATATCTAGGCATTGTTTCAGTAGATGAAAGTTCCTATTTCATTACAATAAAAGATATAAGAAAGGATATGTATCTATTTTTTATAGCTCTATCAAGTGCTCTACTTCTAGCAATAAAAAAAGAGAATGGTATCAAGAAAGTAATTTTTATAAGTTCTATCCAATTTTGTATACTTCTCTCCCTTATTGCTGTGATAAATTATTCAAATAGTAAAGAAGATATGGGCAAATTTACTCCAATCTCTTCCTATAATGATCTATTTAAGTTTTTGAATAAACATAAACTTTCTAGAGAGGGAGATATCTATATACAAGTACAAGATTTAGATTTTTTATCTAATGATAATGTCAGAATTTCTGGATTAATAGAATACTACAAAAATGAATTTGAGAGAGTTTACTTCCCTGACTCTACAGATTATTCAGAGTCTATATTGAAGGATAAAAATGACATTATTACTAAAAAATTTTCATTTACTATATCTGAAGATTTTTTATATTACAAGTATCCACTTGAAAGCAATATTATTTCTATCAAAATGACAACTTGGAATGATGAAAAAACAACAGTCCTAACTCCTAATTTTTCCAGATATGCAGATAAGTTGCTTATTTCGTCTAAATGGGGGCTTGCTAAGAATTTAAGTATAAGTGACTGGAATGTTCTTGGAACTTTCTTTTCCTATGAGGAAGTAGAAAATAATAACTATAATCTTACCTTTAATATCTATGTAAAGAGAAATATATTAGCTCCTTTTATCTCAAATTTACTCCCATTCTTTGTGATAATTGGACTATTACTTGTACTAATACTATTAATTCCAAAGGATAAAGAAAAACTAAATATAGACTTTTTTTTAGGCTCAATATCTGGACTTTTTTTTACAATACTTATTTCACAAAATTCTTTGAGAGAAGATATATCTACTGGTGAGATACTATATTTAGATTATTTCTACTTTTTTCTATATTTCATTTTGATATTTACTATCATTCTTATATTTTTATATAAAATTAATTCTCTTAATTACCTAATTGTTAAAAAATTTAAATATTATTTTAGTTATGTAGTATTTTTAGTACTTACTGCAATTACTTTTTTTAATTTTCCACTAGGATAGTATAAAAGAGGATAGACTTCCCTATCCTCTTCCCTTATACAACTAAATTATTTCCTAAAGAGAGTTTCTCCTTAATAAAAATTTTTTCCTCAGCTTCCAATTAATATTCTACTCTTTTTGCCAAAAATCTTTTTAAACAACAACACTATTATTGTAGATAGTATAATAGTAACTATTCCTAATTCTAAACTTTCTAACATATCCATTCCATTATGGTATCTCTCCCAAAACATTAAGATAAAATAATTGTGTATAAAAAATATTCCAAAGCTACAATCTGCTAATATACTTAAAGATTTTTTTATCATCTTTCCTAAACTATTCTCTACTTTTTCCAATTTCATAAAAACTCCTAAAAAGAAAAGGCAGATAAAAAATTTTTCTGGAGCTACTAAATCTATTCCTTTTATTTCAAAAATACTTTTCTGCATAGTTTCTAAAATATTATATCTTACTTGTAATGTTAAAGTTATTCCCCATAAAATTCCAAGACATAATATATTTTTCTCTAATATATCTCTTGCTCTCTCTTTATTCATAGATATATATATCCCTAAGCAATAAAATGGAGAGAAATATATAAAAGCTTGAAAAATATTTATTGTAAGATCTCTAATAGGTCTTTGAATTATCATGCTTATAATCAATAATAAAAAAACAATTATCCTCTGTCTTCTATCTTCTAACTCTATAAATTTGATAAATATAGGTGAAGCTATAAATAATAACATAGCAAAGGGAATATACCAAGTAGCAGTAAGAGCATTCCCTGATAAATAATAAAGTAATGTATATAGTATTTTATTTTTTTCATATATAAATAAATCTAACTGGTGCTGATGTACTGCATAGATAAGCCCTGGAATAACTACTATAGTATAAGGAAGCAATACATTTTTTAACTTATTTTTCATAAATTTTTTATAATCAAAACCTCTTCTATAGAATATATGATGAAATAGAAAACCTGATATAAATACAAAGGGACTTGTTCCTCCCTTGATAATTGCTTTTATCAATTTTTCTGTTACTGTACTCTCTGGAAAATATAGAAAATGCCCTAACACAACCAGCAATATAGCAAATCCTCTAAAATAGTTAATATAATCTAGATACATACACACCTCCTTAAATTTCCAAAGATTTTACCACACTTTCTTGTCATAATAAGCTCAATTTATTTAATTTTATATTTTTTATTTCACTTGTGTCAAAATTATGTCATTTTTTTATAAAATTGTTCGTTTTAAATTATATTTCGATATAAAAAGTACAACATAGTTTAACATCACTATTTTTCTATAATTTAAGTTTTACTTTTAGAATAAAGCTTTCTTTTTTTATTACAACCGTTTTATATAATATATTATTTTAATTATATTTAACCTTTAATTTTACATTTTGTTTTTTTGCTGAAAAAAACAGTTGCTTTTTGAGAACGAAAAATATATAATCAAAGCATGTTCTCGAGTACAAAAAACAAAAATAAATATACTAATATCTAAATGGAGGAATATGGATTTATGAAAAGATTAGCATTACTTACACTTTTTTGTTCACTTGCTACTGGAGTTATTGCAGCACCTAATGATGGTTGGAATGAAGGAATGATTTTATTTAAAAAAGGAGATACTACAAATACAAATTATTATAGAATTCCTGCTATTACAACTACTTCCCAAGGTACTATAATTGCAGTAGCTGATTATAGACACGATGGATATGGTGATATTGGATTAAATACTGGTGTTGATTTTGCCATAAAAATTTCTCATGATGGTGGAAATACATGGAGTGATAAAACTATTATTACTCCTGAAAATGGATTAGGAATATCAGATCCTGCTATTGTACACAATAGCGACACTGGTCGAACTTTTCTTTTTGGATACCAAAATGATAAATTTATAACTACTAAGCCTACCAGTGAAAAATCTGATTTTTTTATGTATACCTCAGATGATGGTGGAAAAACTTGGGATAAAGGTCAAAGTTTGAAAGATTTAACTCCAGAAGGATATAAATATGTATTACAAGGACCTGGAAGTGGAATGTATTACAATGGTACTATTTATATGCCTATTCAAGCCTGGCACCATGAAAAAGACCAACCTGATAAATCTACTGCTACTTCTGGCTTTATATATAGCACTGACAATGGAAAAACTTGGAATTCAGCAATTTTAAGACCTGAAAATTATCCTGTGGGAGCATTTGGAAAACCTGATATAAGTAGTGAAAGTAATATATTTCACCATAATGGAAAAATATATTTAGCTGCTAAACCTGAAACTAGCAGGGAATCTAAAAAAAGAGTTGTTTATGCTACTTCTGATAATGGAAAAACTTGGGAAAGAGTTGAAGAAAATTTTATTCCTGATGATGTTGCAGCTTGTGAAAGTAGTAGTTTATCCTTAAATGATAAAGTATATTTAGTTGCTTATACTAAAGATAAACCTGAAAGAAGAACAGGAGTATTTCTTACTACTAATACCGGAAAACATCTTCAAATTTTTGATACGAAAATAGATGGTTATACTTCTATGTCTCAGGACCTAGATAATCTTTATATTTTCCATGAAGGAAAAGCAGGAGAAGGAGAAATGCTTTTCAGAAGATTTGATATCTCTGCTAAAGAATATGCTAATATCAACGCTCAAATTCTTAATAGAGGTACTGACCTACTTGATGTACAAGATAAACTGTTTGCTAGTAGATCGTACTTAACTGGAGAATATGCTAGTCAAGATAACTCTGGAGTAGAAGCTGTTATCTTAAATGGTAATTATAAAATTGGGGCTTTTCATAAAAATTCTAAAGAAAATAGTAAAGATGTATATAGAACTATAGAGTACAATACTGAAGATACTACCTTAGTTCTTTCTCAAGATAATGTTATTACAAATAATGATAATATTTTTGCTGGATATCAATATACTAAACTAAGTTATCTAAACGGAAGTAAAAATGATATCAATTCCTTTGTTATTGGTTACTCTTTAAATCATAAATTTGAAAATGATTTTGGGTATAATCTAGGAATAAATGGTATCTATAGTAACAATAAATTAGATAGAAATGAAGCTGAAGGATTAGGTAAATCAGCAAGTTTTGATTCATATAGTATATCTTTAAAAAATGAGATATATAGAGATATAAAAGTTCAAGAAAATACTAATCTTAATCTAGCTACTGGTCTAAGAACTACTTACTTTGGACATGATGATATAAAAGAAAAAAATGGAAATGGATTTAATGATGCTTATGTTGATAGCTCTACAAATTTCTCTAATGAAATATATCTTAAAGTCAGTGCTGAACATGACATAAGATTTAATGAGAAATTTGCTGCTAAAATAGGAGCAAATGTTGGATATAATAAAGAACTTATGAATGTTGATGATTGGAGAGATAAATTTACTATTTTAGATGTTGAAAAAGAGTATGCTAGACCTATTGAAAAACATAGTGCTGGAGTAGCAAATGCTGGTTTCCATCTAACTTTAGATTTTGCTGATAAAGTAGAAACTACTCTTGCTTATACTGTTGATTCTACTGGAGAAGGTATAACTACTGGTAGACTAACTTACAAATTCTAATATTTTTAAAATATAATTCAACCAAAGAGAGAGATAACTAATATCTCTCTTTTTTACATTATGGATTTCTCAGTAACATACTATTTACATTTAGTATCAAATATATGAATAATATCTATTACCTAGACTAGGCATAGCACTAATCTCACTTATTATTATTACTCAATAGAAACTTCTTTATTTTTATCTAATATATTATATATGAAATTTGATTTTTTTAATTTTAAAACACCAAAAGATATTCAATTAGAAATTTCTAAAAATGTAAGACTTAGAAGAAAAAAGATGAAGAAGCTTTAACTATTGCAAATAATATAAAAAAATAGTTGAAAAAAATTTGAATATTTTTTGAAAAAGAATTCTGATACTATCTAATTTCTTATTGACTTTTTTACTATAAATGCTATAATTATACAATCAAATATGCTGTTTTTTTAATAATGAATTACTAAAAAAATAGTACAAATAAAAAATATAGTTTAAAAGGGAGGAAAGATTATGAGTTTATTGGTTTCTTTTATTTTAGTACTTGCAGCTCTAGTTATAGGAGAGATAATTTCTACAAAAACAAAAGCTATCATTCCATCAGTTTTTATAACTGCAGTACTTTTTTTAGTGGGATATTGGACAATATTTCCAGCAGATATCATTGCTAAGGCAGGATTTTCCACAAATATAATTTATCTATCTATGTATTTTTTGATAACTCATATGGGTACTATGCTCAGTGTTAGAGAGTTAATTGCACAATGGAAAACACTAGTTATATCTATATTTGGAATCTGTGGCATCTGTATTGGTACTCTTTTACTAGGACAACTTTTCTTTTCTTGGGATATGCTAGTAGTTGCTACTCCGCCACTTACTGGAGGAGTTGTTGCATCTATAATTATGTCTGAAGCTGCAAAAGCAAAAGGATTAGAAACATTAGCTGTACTAGCTGTAGGTATGTATGTTATGCAAGGATTTGCTGGATATCCACTTACTGCTATTACTGTGAACCTCTCCCACTTAAAATTACTTTGTAATTTTTGAAGTGGGAGCTTCTTCTTGGGAAGTAG
>ERZ834859.2346-NODE-2346-length-16718-cov-3.096561_pt1 | contig 16718 bp, 16 predicted proteins | sample MGYA00519947_ERZ834859 | MGnify/ENA primary metagenome ERZ834859 (study PRJEB31850, sample SAMEA3708763) | human gut metagenome | biome: human gut; feature: human-associated habitat; material: faeces | place: China | collected 2014 ...
TCGAGAAGAAGAACGCCGCCATCATGGGTCACGGCCTGTGCTTCAACAAGTACACGGGCTCCCGCGGTAAGGGCGGCTCCAACGACGCCGACGCCGAGTACTTCGCCCAGATCCGCGACATCATGGACGAGGCCGGCGTGGATTACCAGACCTGCGAGCTCGGCCGTATCGGCGCGGGCGGCGGCGGCACCATCGCCTACATCCTCGCCGAATACGGCATGAACGTCATCGACTCCGGCGTGGCCGTCATCTCCATGCACGCGCTGTGGGAGGTCACCAATAAGGCCGACATCTACGAGGCCTACAAGGGCTACAAGGCCTTCATCGAGCGTCCGTAGCACCCAAGCGCCGCACATCGCGCTCGGAACGAGCGCAAGCACCGAAACGAACAACAGCCGCAGGTCGCCATCGGCCTGCGGCTGTTCTCATACTCATCGATACGCGAGGGTCGTCCCTCCGGCACGGCCGCGCCGGCATTTCGCCCCCTGCGGAAGCGGGCCGCCCGCGCCTAGTCCCCCGCAGCGGCGCGAACCACCTCGGGGTCGGCATGCGCGCCGGAAATGCCCACGATAGCGGCGGCCACACGGTTCGCACGGGCAATCGCGGACTCGGGCGTCTCGCCCCGGTGCAAACCGACCATGAGCGCACCGATGTGCGAATCCCCGGCGCCGATGGTATCCACCACATGAGCAGGCGAACCGGAAACGATGTCCGAACGATCACCGTCGCAATACAGGCAACCGTCTCCGCCCAGCGTGGCGAACACGGCGTTGCCGACATAGCGCGCAAGGGCCACGGCGGCGCGCTCGATATCCGCGCGGCTCCCTTCCGCCTTCGCATCATCAACGGACTCCCCGTCACACAAACGGCCTGCGAGCACCATCGCCTCATCTCCGTTCATGTGCAAGACGGGATGAAGCGCGCATACGCGCTCGAGCAAATCGAGGGGCACGGCATCGGGTCTCGGGCCCGGCGTGAAAAAGATCTCCTTATCCCGGCACGCGCGCTCCAAAAACTCAACGACCACCGACCCCGTGGGATCTTCGACCTCGAGTCCGCACACGTACACCGCGTCAACTTCGTCCATATCGATCGCATCGAACCAAGCGGGCTCGTAGTGATAGTCGGCTCCGTGGTACGCCACGAACGTGCGCTCGCCGCCGGGCTCGACGAAGCAGTAGCAGCAACCGTTCTCCATCGCATCGTTCTCAACCAGGACCTCGACGCCCTCGGCCCGCAGTCCGTGCCGCACGAAGTCGCCGAACGCGCCCGTACCCACGGGGCTGAACAACATCGCGGGCTCTCCAAGCGCATGAGCGATGGAGAATGCGTTGAATGCGCACCCTCCGAGCGTCATCTTCTGTCCATACACGACAACGTCCTGCGCCGTTTGCGGCAGCTTATCGACATTAATCACCACATCGGCGCATGTCACACCAACGAACAGCAGCTTTCCCACGGCGGGCCCTCCTCGATACGAACTGGTTCAGGGCCTATAATAGCCAATATCAGTTTGAACGAAGGGTTTGATCGCCCCATCCGCCCCGCAGAAAGGCGAGCACGTGACCGAGCAACCGCAAACCGGCAACACCATATCGAACGGCTCCTCAACGGCCCCGAACCGCATCGACAAGCTGGCGATCGTGGTCGTGACCTTCAAACGTCAGGAGCTGCTCGCCAAGCTCTTCGACTCCTTTTGCGGACTGACGCGCGCCCCGTGGCGTATCGTCATCGTCGATAACGAGAATTCCGAGCAAACCCGCCAGATGGTCGAGGACCTCGGCCGCCACACAGACGAGCTGTGGGGCGTGGAGAGCGACGCCGCAGACGCCGAGGGCGGTACGGCGCGCGTTGTATACGCTCCGCAAAGCGACAACCTGGGCGGCGCGGGCGGTTTCTCCGCCGGCGTCAAGCGCGCATACGAGCTGGGCGCCCAGTGGTTCTGGGTCATGGACGACGACGTCATGGTGGTGCCCGAGGCAATCGAGCGCCTCGAGCCCTGGACGCACACGCATCGCGTCGTGCAGGGCTCCCGCTACGACTACGACGGCGGCCCGTTCTACTGGCAGTATCACTTCATCGTCCCGCTGGGCATCCCCAACCCCATCGCGCCGGCGGCGTTCGACGAGTCGGGCTTCCGCACGATGAACACCATGTGCTTCGAGGGCGGCCTGTTCGCCCGCAGCGTGGTCGACGAAATCGGCTTCCCCGACCCCCGCTTCTTCATCTACTGGGACGACACGGTCTACGGCTACCTGGCCTCCAAGGTCGCCGAGTCGATCGTCGTGTCCGACATCATCCTGCAGCGCAGCCGCGATATCCCCAATTGGGACATCGCCGGCGTCCGCCAGCTCAACGGAACATCGGACATGAACCGCTACCACATCATGCGCAATCGCGGCTACATGATGCAGTACTTCCGCCTGCACGGCGACTATAACCGATTCCTGTTCGGCCTGGGCACCGCCGCGACCTTCGCCAAGGAGGTCATCCGCCTCATCGCGGTCGACCACAAGTACAAGACCGGCATGAGCGCGCTTTTCCGCGGCATGCGCGACGCGCGCAAGATTTATCGCGACAAGACCTGGGAGCCCATGCCCCCGCTCAAATAGCAGGCGCGCCACCGTCGAACGAACCCATAAGCGCCATATGCGCCCGGAAGCCCACGCGGCCCGGGCGCATCTTTATTGGACTCCACAAGACCCTCGCGTCTGTTGGGACTTTGCGTTCCCGACCGCCAGAGGGTGGAATTCCGCGGCTTCGGGTATCACAATCTCGTGAGCGATCACGATATCGAATGAGGGCGCATATGGCAGACGACATTCGCATGGACAATGAGAAGCGCACATACAGGGGGCGTGACGGCGCGGGCTATGAGGGCCGACCCGTTTCCGGCCCCGCATACCCCGAGTCCGCATATCCCGGAAGTCACCACAACAGCCCCTACTCTCCGTACGGGGGCGGCGACTCTCCCGATACGCATATCGGCGGTACGCAACCCATCCCCATCAAAAAGGGGCTGTTCGACGGCATCTCCGTGGCCCAGGCCATCGCGGCATCAGCGGCCGCTGCGACTTCCATGCTCCTCGCCTCGCGCATCGGCATCGCGGGATCGGTCATCGGCGCGGCGGTGAGCTCCATGGTCACGGTGATTTGCTCCCAGCTCTACCGCAATGCCCTCGACGCGAGCGCGCGCAAGCTCAAGGCCAAGCAGATGAGCCACGCATACGAACAGGATGCACTGAGGGGCTACGCGAGCACCGAAAGCCCGTCCGCGACAGATGAGGCCACCGCGGGGGCGCCGCGGATCCGCATCGCCCCCACCAAGCTCCAGGCGCGGGCGGCAGCCGAGCGCAGCGCCTCAAAGCGCAAGGTGGCCGTCGTCTCCGCACTCATCGCCATCGTTGCGGTGGCAGCAAGCGCCGGCATCATCATGCTGACGACCTCCGGGCAGGGTCTGGGTACCAAAACGCCGAGCGTCTTCGGAAACCGTCCGGCCGACGTCCAGCCCGCGCCGGAAGTGGATATGACTGTCGACGACCCCGCCGAGACCCCGACGGCGCAGACAAATCCCGATACTCCCAGCGCTGAACCCGTAAAGCCTGAAAATGGCGCAGCCCCCGACGGAACCGCGGGAACGGGTGCCGGAGGCACCACGGGCGACACGACGGATGGAGCGCCCAGCGAGGACGGCACTACCCAGCAAAACGGATCAGACGCCGGCTCGGGCGAGTCCGCCCCGGATGAGACCGACACCACCGGGGAGGGCACAGGCGACGCCTCCGCGCCCGCGACTCATCAAACCCGCTAGGCATGCTCGTCGTTGGCAGACGAGCCATCCGCGCGGGATGTTACCATGGGTAGCGAACAACTAAGAAAGAGACACCCATGGCAACTAAAGTCCAAGCACCACAGCTCACCCCCAATAACCGCATCTACCTCTACCAGCTGCTTTCACGAGAGCTGGGCTGCGGCAAGCAAACCTTCATGCCCGCCGTCGAGGAAGCGCTCGCGCGCGACCGCATGACCTCCGACGATCTCGGATTCGAATCGACCCGCGCTCTGCTCGAAGCGCTTGAGGAGTTCGTCAAGCTGACCGTCTTCAAGGGCGGTCGCATCTACGCCACCGTTATGGCCCAGCCCGCCTGGGACGAGGCCCTCGCGGCGCTCGAATCCGGCAAAGCCAAGGACGCGGGCGGCCCGTCGAACAAGCCCTGGAAACGCAAGAAGGCCGACAAGGCCCTCAAGCCGGTGAGGCCCAAGCGCGTAAAGCGACCCGAGCCCGCACCGGAGCCGGAGCCGATTGCAAAAACTGAGGCAGTCGAGTCACCCTCCCTCCCTGGCGCAGCCGCGCAGACCCGCGCCGAGGAAACAGAGGCCACTTCTGAGAACACGGACGCAGATGCTGTGAACATCCCAGAGGACGCTCCGGCAACCGAGGCTGCCGAGGCTGTCGAGACTGTCGAAGCTGTCGAGGTTGTCGAAACGATCGGCATACATGAAGAGGCGTCCCGCACGGAGCGCGACGATACACGCGTCTGCGCTGAGGAAGACCCCCAGCCCTCCCCCGCCGTCTCTCTCACGGTCACCTACGACCCGTACAACGGCATTGATCGCGAGACAAAGCTCGAGTCCCATCCCATCTCGCCCAAGCCCGATCAGGCGCCTCTGGAACCCGCATGCGCCCCATCGCAGCTCGCCACGAACCAGGCGCACCTCTCCGCGGCGCCTGCACCCCTGTCGCCCGCAGTTCTCGCCACGTATCCCACCGACTTCTCAACCGAGGTCTACCTCGCCAGCGAACTCATCGCCGACCTGTGCGAGCTGCTCCCCTACGGCACGGACGTCTTCACGCTCCTCGCTGAGGACTACGCACGCGCCCGCACCCTCGAACTCATCTCCGGCACGCGGGCCCGTGCGACTTTCCCCCTGCGCATCCAGCACGCCGACTCGATCGAACCGATCCGCGTCACCCTCAAGAAGCGCGGGGGCACCGGCCTCCAATGGGAGCTGTCCTCCGTCGAATAGACGCGTCTTATCCCAGGCGTCCTCATTGAGCCCCGCCCATCCACGCAAAAGCGCCCCGCATCCGAACTGACATCGGATGCGGGGCGCTTCTCATGCGGGGAACCCAGTGTGCGACGGCGCTCTGACTAATCGCGCGTGAGCTTGCGGTGGACGCGATGCGGCTTGGCAGCATCCTCGCCCAGGCGGGCGACGCGGTTCTCCTGATACTGCTCGAAGTTGCCCTCGAACCAATACCAGTTGCCGGGGTTCTCGTCGGTGCCCTCCCACGCCAGGATGTGGGTGGCCACGCGGTCGAGGAACATGCGGTCGTGGGAGATGACCACGGAGCAGCCGGGGAACTCCAGCAGCGCGGACTCGAGCGCGGAGAGGGTCTCGACGTCGAGGTCGTTGGTGGGCTCGTCGAGCAGCAGCAGGTTGCCGCCCTGCTTCAGGGTGAGCGCGAGGTTCAGGCGGTTGCGCTCGCCGCCGGACAGCACGCCGGCGCGCTTCTGCTGGTCCTGGCCCTTAAAGCCGAAGCTCGCCACGTAGGCGCGGCTCGGAACCTCGTTCTCGGCGACCTGCATGATGTCCAAGCCGTCGGACACGACCTCCCACAGGGTCTTGTCGGGGTCGATGCCGCCGCGCATCTGGTCGACGTAGGAGATCTTTACGGTCTCACCGATCTCCAGGTTGCCGCTGGTGAGCGGCTCCAGGCCCACGATGGTCTTGAACAGGGTGGTCTTGCCCACGCCGTTGGGGCCGATCACGCCCACGATGCCGTTGCGCGGCAGGGTGAAGGAGAGGTCGTCGATGAGGACGCGGCCGTCGAACTCCTTGTGCAGGTGCTCGGCCACCAGGACCTTGGAGCCCAAACGAGGGCCCACGGGGATGCGGATATCGGTGTAGTCGACCATCTGGCTGGCGCGAGCCTCGGCCTCCATCTCCTCGTAACGGGCCAGACGCGCCTTGTTCTTGGCCTGGCGTGCCTTCGGGGAGGAACGCACCCAGTCGAGCTCGGCGGCGATGCGCTTGGCCAGGCGCTCCTCGCGCTGACCCTGAGCGGCGACGCGGGCGGCCTTGGTCTCGAGATAGGTGGAGTAGTTGCCCTTATAGGGGTAGAGGTGACCGCGGTCGACCTCGCAGATCCACTCGGCCACATGGTCGAGGAAGTAGCGGTCATGCGTGACGGCGAGCACGGCGCCGGGGTAGTTCTTGAGGAAGCGCTCGAGCCACAGGATGGACTCAGCGTCCAGGTGGTTGGTGGGCTCGTCGAGCAGCAGCAGGTCGGGGGCCTCGAGCAGCAGCTTGCACAGGGCCACGCGGCGGCGCTCACCGCCGGAGAGCACGTTCACCGGCATATCGGAATCGGGCAGCTGGAGGGCGTCCATGGCCTGGCCGAGCTTGGAGTCGATATCCCAGCCGTCAGCGGTGTCGATCTCGTCCTGCAGGCGGCCCATCTCGGCCATGAGGGCGTCCATGTCGCAATCGGGGTCGCACATCTCCACCGAGATCTGGTTGAAGCGCTCGACCTTGGCGATCATGTCGGCAAAAGCGAGTCGAACGTTCTCGATGACGGTCTTGTCCTCATCCAGCGGCGGCTCCTGCTGCAGGATGCCCACCGTGTAACCAGGGGTGAGACGGGCATCGCCGTTGGAGACCTCCTCGAGGCCGGCCATGATCTTGAGCAGCGTGGACTTGCCCATGCCGTTGGGGCCCACGACGCCGATCTTGGCACCGGGATAGAAAGACAGGGTCACGTCGTCGAGGATGACCTTGTCGCCATGCGCCTTGCGCGCCTGATACATCTGGTAGATGAACTCTGCCATTAACGACTCCATTTCTGGGGGTCTAACTGGTCTAACGTTTCTATTGTCGCATGAAACCAGCCGCTGCAGGAATTCTCGATGAATTGTCGAGGCGCACGTCCGCTCGGCTATACGCCACCGGCGCCGAATTCCACCAAAAATCGCATCGCCTCCCAACGAGGTGCAACGGAAGTCACGATTCACATACCAAAATCGTGACTTCGGTTGCATCTCGAATGACGAGCGAAAGAGGCCGCCGCAGGCAGGTCGACGCCGGGCAGCTTGCTACAATACCTGCCGAGAACGCACCCAATCACTCACGAGGAGCGCCCATGGAAACGATGAAGGACCGCCTGCGCGTCATGCTCGGCGACGAACGGCTCTCCCGTCTCGAAGACGCCCGTGTGCTCGTATTCGGTTGCGGCGGCGTGGGCTCGAGCTGCATCGAGGCACTCGCGCGCGGCGGCATCGGGACGCTCGTCATCGTGGACAAGGACGTGGTCGCCCCCTCCAACATCAATCGTCAGGCCATCGCGTTCGAGAGCACCGTGGGCAAACGCAAGGTCGACGTCATGGCCGCCATGATCGCCGACATCAACCCGAGCTGCCGCGTCTTCGCACACGACGCCTTCGTGCTCGCCGAGAACCTCGTAGAACTGTACGAAGCCTGCCTCGATGAGACGGATGGCCACATCGATTACGTGGTCGACGCCATCGACACCGTTTCCACCAAGCTCGCCCTCGCCGCCCTGGCCCAAGAGCGCGGCTTCGAGCTCATCAGCTCCATGGGCGGCGCCAAGAAGATCCACCCCGAGTGTCTGCGCATCGCCGACGTGCACAAGACGGTCAACTGCTCCCTTGCGCGCATCATGCGCAAGGAATGCCGTAAGCGCGGCATCCGCCACCTGCGCGTCCTCTACTCCTGCGAAGAGCCCGTTCGCATCGCCGCCGCCCCGGGGGCCGCTCGGTCCGAACGCACCGACCTGGGCACCGCGAGCTTCATGCCGCCCATCATGGGCCAAATGATCGCAGGCGAGGTCCTGCGCCACATCTCCGGCCTGGGAGAGGGCGACGATGTCTCCGCCGCGCTCGCCATGCACGATGCGGCGCAAAAAGGGCAGCTGGCGGGCAAGCGAGGCGGGCGCGCATCATGATGGGCGGAACCGCAACTGACGGCATCCGGCCCCCATGGCGACTCGTGGATATGCATTGCCATCCCGATCAGCTGGCGAACGGAAGCGAGGTTGCGAGCGACGCCGAGCAACTCGGTCTCGCCCTGTTCTGCGTCACCGTCTCCCCCACCGATGCCCTCGCCGCTCTCGAACGCTTCGACGCGAATTCCAATGTCTTCGTGGGAGCGGGCCTGCATCCCTGGTGGCTCGCGGACGGCAGATGCGGCGAGAACGATATCGAGGCGGCAGCGCGCCTTGTCGCCACAAGGCGGCTCATCGGTGAAATCGGCCTCGACTTCAACGGACCGCGTGCGGAAACGGCCGCACTTCAGGAGCGCGGGCTCTCAACGATCCTGCAATCATGCGCACGGCACCCCATGTCTGGCCGCGTCCTTTCCCTCCACGCCGGCAAAGCCGCCGGGCGCATGCTGGACCTACTCGAGGAATTTGGCATCCCCGAGCATGCCTCCTGCGTTTTCCATTGGTTTTCGGGAACGAGCGAGGAACTCACGCGCGCACGGAGCGCTGGTTGCATCTTCTCCGTCAACGAACGCATGCTCGCAAGCAAGCGCGGCAGAGAGTATGCACGACAGATCCCGCTGGAGCGCCTTTTGATCGAAACCGACGCCCCGCGCACCTTCGGGCAGCGTTCGAGCGCGAGGGCCCTGGGCAACAGCCTCGAGCGAACCCTCGACACGCTGGCGAGCATCCGCCCCGAATCGCGCCGCCGCATCGCAGATCAGGCCGTCGCTTTGGGAATGGAACTGCTCTCAGCCTAACGCCTCGATCGGGACACGCGGCGAAGCTGCGTGAAGAAGAACACCGCGCCGACAAGGGCGATGCCGCACGACGCGGTGAACAAGACGGCCTGCACCCCAAACACCTCGGCGAGCACGGGAGCGGCCAGCAACGGCAGCACGCCGGCGCTCATGAGACCGAAGCGGACAAAGCCCATGATGCGACCCAAATACGCGATGGGTGCCTTCTCCTGCACCAAAATCATCTGCAACGGCTCCAAGAAGCCCCAGGCAAGGCCGTTGAGGGCCTGGCCGACAATCGCGATGGCGAGGACATCGGTCCCGACGTAGATCATCGAGGCCACGCCCACGCCGAGCAGCGATCCCAGCAGCAAGGTAAGATTGGCCATGCGGTCGGGCAGCTTGGTGAGCAACCATGCGCCGATGGAGGCGGTGAACCCAACGACCGAGGAGAGCCAACCGAGCCACATCACATCGACCTCGAGCACGTCGCGATAAAACAGGGACTCGAGCGAGTCGAACGCTCCAAACGCGAAAAAGCCGAGGAAACCAGAAATGAAAATGAGTCGCAGGTCATGGTCACGCAGGGTCATGCGGGCGCCATCGACCATGCCCGAGAGCACGCCAGTCTTGGCCTCCTCTTCATGCTCGGGCCGCAACTCCTCGTGACAGCCGAAGGCCAACACCGTAGCGGCGGCCATCGCAGCCGCCATGAACAGATACACCGACTGCGTCGAGAACGTCGACACCAGGGCACCGCCAAAGATCGGACCCAAAGTGAATGCGATGTTGCTGTACAGGACCATCAGGCCGTTCAGGCGCTGACGCCCCGTAAGCGTGGCCACCAGGTATCCCGGATAAGCGTGCGTGCTGGTATTGAGAAAGCCGCCCGAAAGACCAAGGGCGAACGCGGCGATCATCAGCGAGATCTCCGTAATGGGCGCAAGACCGATAGCGAGACTCACCACCGCGGTGAGCGCGCAGACGATGATCGTGGTCTTGCGCGGACCGATCGCATCGATTACCGAACCCGAGGCGAAATTCCCAACCGACGCAGCGAGATTGCGCACGAGCGTGATGGCCGCCACCAGAAAAGCCGTGCCCGCCAGATCGTAGGTTGCCGCTCCGATCAAGCCCAGAAAATACACCGCGTTGTTCGCGCACCATTGAAGGCACTCGATGCCGATGAGGCGCCTCTCGGCGGCGCTGAGCCTGTTCTCGTCATGGGTTCGTCGGCCCATGTTCCCACATCCCAAACAAAGATCCGTGCAGCCCAAACGGCCGCGATGAAAAGAACGCGCGGGCAACGGCATCGCCGCCCGCGCGTTTACTTATTCCCCTCCCCCGAGGGGTTTAGAACTGCCGAAGACACGGCCCCAAAGAACTCGCCCGGTCGACACAACTCTAGAACTCGCCTTCCTCGTCCTCGCCGTCGAACAGGCCGTTGACGAACTTGACGCGCGTCTCCTCGGCGGCACGGACCTCGCGGATAAGCATGCCGGTCCGCCTCACACGCAAAGACGCGGCGGCCCGAAGACCGCCGCGTCCGTTTGGGGGCAATTCTCGTCGACCGATTACCCGGCCATATTACGCGAGGAAGCCGAAGTAAGCGCCGATGACACCGATGACCATGGTCGCAATGATGAGGATGGAAGGATTGACCTTCTTGGAGAGCAACCAGTAATACAGGCCGAAGGCGCCGAGACCGAGCAGGCCGGGCATGATGCTATCGAGGATGGACTGGAGCGTGGCAGCACCCTCGCCGCCGCCGATGGGGATGGGCATGGTGGCCCAGAACATGCTGACCGTCATGGAGCCGATGACCATGGCGCCGATGATGCCGATGGCCTGCATGACCTTCTCCATCAGACCCGAGGCGATCGCCTGGTCAAGGAAGTTGACACCCAGGTTATAGCCCTTCTGAATACCCCAGATGCGCAGCCAGAAACCAGGGATGTTGTAGATCAGCAGGAATGCGATCGGACCCAGCCAGCTGCCAGCTTGGCAGAGGGAGATGCCGATACCCGCCGCGAGAACACGCAGGGTGGAAAGGAAGATGGCGTCGCCGACACCGGAGAGCGGGCCCATGAGCGCGGCCTTGACCTCGTTGACGGACTCGGGATCGGCCTCGCCGCGAGCGATGCGCTCCTCCATAGAGAGGGCGATGCCGCCGACAAAAGGCGCGAACTGCACCGTGATGTTGAAGAACGCCATGTGACGGACAAGAGCCTCGCGATAGCCCTCTTCATTATCGTGGTAAATCTTCTTGAGCATCTTGGCCATCATCAAGCAGAAGGCGATGTTCATCTGCTTGTAGTACGTCCAAGAGAACTCCATGCCGAGCGAACCGACGTTCAGAGAAGTCTTGATAAGGTCGGCTTTGGTGATCTTGTACTGATCATCCACGGAAGCGGTCTGAACCGCGGTCTCGTTAGAAGTCATCGTCGTCATCCCCTTCCGAGGCGAGGGCGGGAGCAGCAGTGGCATTGGGGTTAAGCAGGTCGAACTTCACAACTGCGATGATAATCGCGGCAACGGCGACGCCCAGCACGGGGACACCGGCATAGGAGGTGATGAGGAAGCCGAGGAAGAAGTACGGCATGACCTGCTTGGTGAGCACGAGACGACCAAGCATGGCAAAACCCATTGCAGGAAGGATGTTGGCGGCAACGCCAAAGCCATTGATGACGAACTCGGGAACCATGTCGAGCAGGCCCTTGACGGCATCGACGCCCATGTAGAAGGCGGTGGCGCACAGAACGAAGTACAGTGCGCAGCCGATCAAGTTGCCGAGCAGGAAATGAATCGCGTACACACCCTTGAGGTTGCCCTTGGCGGCGAAACGCTCAGCCATGTCGACGAAGAACGGGTCGAGCGCATGGATGATGTTCTTCAGCGAGAGAGTGAGGACGGCAATGGGCATCGCCAGGGCGATGGCCGCCTCAGTGCTCTCGCCGAGCGAGATGGCGAATGCACAGGCCAAGACGCCACCGACGGTCTCGTTCGGCGGAACATAAGCGCCGATCGAGATGGAGCCCATGAACAGCAGCTCGAGGCTGGCGGCAATAGCCAAGCCAGTCTGGAGGTCACCGAGGACGAGGCCGACGAGCGGGCACAGGACGATGGGGCGGAATGCATAGAGCGAACCAAGCTGCCAGTCGAGAGCGCCCAAGGCGGCAATCAGACCGATGAGGATGGATTGAACAAGCATGTCTCCTCCAATCTAAATAGTTGCGGATCGCGGGGCTATCCCGCACAAAGATACGTTGCTAAAGGAACGTTCGGGCGTCGATCTTGGGGTCGTCCGCCAAGGGTCGGACCTCGACCTCGACACCCTTGTCGACGAGCTCGCGAAGCATGTCGAACTCTTCCGGCTCGAGAAACACCTGACGTGCCACTTCCTTGGTCGTGGGACTCGCCTTGGTGTTGCCGAGGTTGATGCTCTTGATCTGAGGGCAACCCTCCACGAGCTGCTTTGCCTCGGCGATCGTCTGAACACTGATCAGCATGCGGTATTTGTCGGTCACACCGCTGTTGATGGCCTCGATCGCATGGGCCATGTCCTTGATGACGAGCTTGCATCCCGCAGGCTTGCCAAGCTTGAGCGTGGTCTTCCACACGGGGTCGTTGGCGATCTTGTCACCGACGCAGAACACGCAATCGGAATGCAGGCCCTGAACCCAGGACACCGCGACTTGGCCATGGAGCAGGCGATGGTCGACCCTAAGAAGCTGAATCATTGTTTCCCCCAAACTGGAAAAGTAGAACATGGCGGGCGGGTCTCCGTCCGCCGTCCCAAACGACGCGCAGAACGCGACGTCTAGAACTCCTCGTCCCCGTCTTCTTCGGAAATGAGGTCGTTGCAGAAAATCACACGAGTCTCATCCGCGTTGACGACACCGCGAATCTGAGCGGCCGTGTCCCCCTCGGGGAGGAACAGCAACTGAAGGAGAAGCGGGAGGTTGGTGTTGGTCAACAGATAGACATCGCTTCGACCCTGGACGAGCTTGAGGCATTCGTTGTTGACGCTACCGCCCATGATGTCCGTGCAGATCACGAGCTCATCCCCCTCCTCAAGGGCGCCCACCTCGTCCGCGAGCAGGGCCTCGGCATCTGCGTTTCCATCGACATACAGGTTGAGCACGCGAACGTTGTCGTGGCTACCGGAAAGAAGCTCGATGACCTCGTTGAAGCCGCCCGCGAGATGCGTGTGAGTCGCAAGAAGGAACTTCCTCATATTTTCACCCCCTTAGTGCGTCAATCATCTTAAGACGATGCGATCCGGGGGTGCGCCCAACGGCGCGGGGCGCACCCCGATCGGGATTAATAATCGAACTGATGGTAATAGCGACGATACTTGAGATTGTGCTTGGTGACCATCTCGTAATGACGGGAGAGGCGGTCGGTGATGCACACGGTAAGAATCCACGGGGAAACGATGACGCGGAAGTCGGGGTCGAGCCCGGGGATGGCAAATTCCGCGGTGTCGAAAATCACGTAGTCCTCATCGCCGGTCACGCCGGAGCGGAGGAAAGCCTCGACACGGTTGTCGAGCTCACGGCACTCATCCTCACCCTTGAACAGGAACACGGGGACGCCGGGCTCCAGGAGCTCGAGAGTGCCATGGAAGAAGTCATGGGACGTGATGTAGCGGGTGCGCTTCCACTGCATCTCCTCGAGGATGCACATGGAATAAAGAATCGTCTCACCCCAAAGGGCGCCGGAGCCGATCATCATGGTGTAGGGGGCGAGGGCGTACTTCTTGGCGAGCTCCTCCGCACGGGGCTCGAAGCGCTTGCGGATGTCGAGCATATCCTTCCAGATATCCTTGGTCTGCTCAAGGAAGAGATCCCACTTGGGGAAGCAGCCGCGGCGGTTCAGCAGGCGCAGGCCGAAGCAGTCGGCGAGATAGTAGCCCTTCTCGCAGCCGCCGGCACCATGATCGGAGGCCATGGCGACGCAATTCTCGGCGCCCACGGCCTGACCGATGAGGCCCTCGGGCTTGGTCATGGCGAAGACGCGAATGCCCATCTCCTTCATCTTCTTGCAGGCCTCGAGGACCTCGGGCGTAGTGCCGGACTCGGAGGCGGTGAGGACGACGGAGCGCTCGGTCATGCGCTTGTGGCCCATCACGTTCCACTCGGCGGCGTGGATGAGGTAGACCTCGAGGTCCTTGTCGCCGAACTTGTTCATGAGGTACTCGAGCTGCATGAGCTCGTCCCAGGTACCACCAACGCCCATCAGGAACACGGCATCGTAGCCCTCATCGGCCACGCGGTCGGCAAGGGCGGCCATCTTCTGGCCGGTTTCGTACAGGGCAGCGCCATCCTCAAGATAGCCCTCCTGATCGAAGTGCATGATTTCGATTTTCTCAGTTTCTGCCATGGTTTCTGTCCTCTCTCTTCAATCGTTGAGATACATATCTATGAGCAGCGGGGCGGCCCGCGTTACTCCATGTGACAGGGACTTCGTCCCCAGATTCATCAGGCGCCGTACGCCTCTTTCGCGCGCTTTTCCAGCTCTCGGATGGAATCCTCATAGCCTTGCGCCTTGGTGGCAATGCCGTCGCGAAGGGCCCGAACGTACGGATGCATCTCCCCTCTCTCCAACTCCTCCATGAACTTGGCGGCCATGTACTGAAACGGCACCAAGTTCGGAATTGCGCACATGAGCGGGTTGGATGTAGCCGGAATGACAAGCTCCCCCTCTACGCCCTTGGGGTGGCCGGTGATGATGAAAGCGCCCGCGGTGACGGTGCGGAACTGAGAGTGGAGCATTGCCAGCCTCTCCGACCCCTCGGGATCGTCGATGAGAAACACCAGGCTGTCCGGCGTCAGTTGCATCTGCGGGCCGTGAACGAACTCTTCGCCCTCGGAGTACATCGCGGGAAGCTTGAGGCATTCATTCAGCTTGAGAGCGCCTTCCTCCGCAACTCCAAGATTCGCCCCATTGCCGACCACGCAGGCCGGCACAATTCGCGACAGCACGAGGCGCTGGGCCTTCACGAACGAAACGCAGTCATCGAGCGCCTGACGGTGCGCCTCGATCGCGGAGCGCAGGTTATCCAGTTCAAGTTCGACGCGCGCGTCATCAACGCTCTCGACGGCGCGCGCCGCATACAATGCGAAGAGCATGAGGAATTCCGCAAGCGCAAGAACTCCCATGGTGACGAAATCCACCGATTCGACTCCCACGCCGTAGTCCACGACCAAATCGGAATGGACGGCGATGGGGGCACTGGGGTTGCCGGTGATCGAGACCGCCCGCTCACCGCGCTTGCGAATGAAATCAAGCGCCGCGATGCTGTTGGTCGAAAAGCCGCTCTGAGAGATAACGACCGTGAAGGCGTTGGCGGGAAAGATATGCTCGCGGGAGATATAGGACTCGGGGGTCACAACGACCACCTGCATGCCGAGCACATCCTGCATGAAATCACGCGCGCACAGCGCGGAATGACGTGAAGAGCCAGCTGCCACGATCCTCACGGCGGAGCAACGCTCCGCGACAAAGAGGTCGACGAGCGGACGCACGAGCTCGGCGCCGCGCGTCAAGTTCTCACCAAGACGCGAGTTGGCAAGTTCGACGTAATCGAGCATCTTCATGTCTTGCTCCCATTCCTATATAGGGCTATGGAATTCGATACCACTTACATCTATATAAGATACGGGTTTTTTAAGACCAGTTGTTTACCAAACGATAATTTAGGGTGAGCGGTAGCATCCGGCCGGTGAACGTACAGTCGAAAAGAAGGGGGTTAGAAACGGTACGTAAACCCACCTCGCCTGCCGCAGTTGACTGAGCGGGCAAGCTCTATGATTCGCCCGTCCGAATCAAGCGAGAGACATTCGAGCAACAGGGCGGGACTTCCGACCTCAACTTGAAGCAGGCGCGCGTCATGGGCATCCAACCGCGCGATACCGAGCTTCTGATGCGCCTCGTCAACAGGGTGCCCGAGCATTCCGTATGTCTCATACAGGCTGAAAGCCGTGATATCGAAGGTGTCTATCATGGGGAACAGGGGCATCGGAACTAGCGTGTTCTCGATGGCGACAGGGGTGCCGTTGACGCTATTCAGACGACGGACGCAATAAAGCAGGTCATCGGGCTCGATTCCGAACAAGCGCCCGAAGTGCTCGCCGGCCGTGCGCTTCGACTTTGCCAGAACGCGGACCGACGGAGCGAGTCCCTTCAAGCGCATGGACGCGCGAAATCCCGCCGGAACACCGCCAACACCGGCCTGATCGCCCGGTCGGCTGCACACAAATACGCCTTTGCCCTGTATTCGACGAACGAGCCCCTGCTCCACAAGCCCATCCAAAGCGTTTCTGACCGTGAGCCTAGTGGTGCCGTATATCTTGGCCAGATCGTTTTCGGAAGGAAGCGCCATACCCGGAGCATATTCATCACGATTGATGCGATCCAGAAGGTCGTTGCGAACGCGCATGTAGAGCGCCTCGTGATTCCCATCGGTGCCAGCCGGACGATCGCACTCCCCTATGAATTGAGCCATTCCAACACCTTTCCACTTGCCGAACCGGATCGAGAGTCATCGTTCGCATATTGAAAACGATCGGCAAGGTTGACGGCGCGGCAGTACTCGACGACCGAGCCTTCGGAATCCTGGTTAAAACACTGCTCGAAAAACGCCGGCGTGCCGACCTCGGCGCTAAGCAAATCGGCCTCGCGTTCGTTCAGCCGGGTGATCGAAAGCCTCTCCACCCCATGGGCCGCCTGAACGCCATACTCATCGCGAATCACGCGAAAAAGACTGTCGTCCGTGTAATCATATGCATCGATTCCGGGAAACCGAGCATAATCGGTAAACGACGTTTCGATGGCGACCGGGATCTCATCCGCAAGACGCACGCGGGACAACTTGAAAACCGTAGATCCGACGGCGACTTTCATCTTCTTCGCCACGAGTTCATCCGCTTCGATAAGCTCTGCACTCAGCAATTTCGAGTACGGCATCCTCC
>ERZ834859.2359-NODE-2359-length-16627-cov-3.698709_pt1 | contig 16627 bp, 15 predicted proteins | sample MGYA00519947_ERZ834859 | MGnify/ENA primary metagenome ERZ834859 (study PRJEB31850, sample SAMEA3708763) | human gut metagenome | biome: human gut; feature: human-associated habitat; material: faeces | place: China | collected 2014 ...
TATTTGGACTTTGTAGTGATGAGTCTATTATCTCACATCGGATGATTTTGAACAGATACTCGCTATTTTGCGTTTACTACCTAAAAAACTATTAAAAACTTTGAAATTAAATTTTTAGACCAGGCAAATTGCCTGGTCTAAATCATTTGATATTATTTTCTCCAAACCATTTTATTTACAACATTCACATATCCCTGAATAATGCGAACAACCTTCATAGATACTGTCTCATCCACATAATCCGGACATGGTTTTCCAAGTACACCCTTTTGTTTCATTTCAATTGCCATATCTGTGGCATTTAAAAGTTCTTTTGTTGTAATTCCGGCCAAGATAAAATCTCCTGCTTCCAGAGCTTCCGGTCTTTCTGTAGATGTACGAATACAAACTGCAGCAATCGGATGTCCAATAGATAAATAGAAACTACTTTCTTCTGGTAATGTTCCACTGTCACTTACAATGGCTAACGCATTCATTTGAAGACAGTTATAATCGTTAAATCCTAACGGCTCATTTACTCGAACTCTTGGATCAAGTTTAAATCCACTTTTATCCAATCTCTGCTTGCTTCTTGGATGGCAAGAATAGAGAATTGGCATATCGTATTTCTCTGCCAATGCATTAATTGCTGTGAATAAACTTGTAAAGTTCTTTTCTGTATCAATATTTTCTTCACGATGTGCAGATAAAAGAATGTATTTATCTTTTTCCAGGCCCATACGTTCTAATACGTCTGATGCCTGAATTTTATCTAAATTCCCACGCAATACTTCTGCCATAGGAGAACCTGTCATATAAGTTCTTTCTTTTGGAAGTCCTGTATCTGCCAAATATTTTCGTGCAAACTCAGAATAGCAAAGATTTACATCTGAAATAACATCCACAATTCTTCTATTTGTTTCCTCCGGCAGACACTCATCCTTACAGCGATTACCGGCTTCCATGTGGAATAATGGAATATGCAAACGTTTTGCGGAAATTGCAGAAAGACAAGAATTTGTATCTCCCAATACCAAATATCCGTCTGGCTGAAGGTCACTTAATATTTCATAGCTTCTCCCAAGAATGTTTCCGCATGTAACACCAAGATTTTCTCCAACAACAGGAACCAAAATATCTGGTCCAAATTCACCTTCGTTATTTTTTAACTCAAAATCCTCCCAAAAGACAGTAGAAAGATTTTTATCCCAGTTCTGATTATAATAAACTACACATGTATCGAAATATTCCCTTGCTCGTTTAATCACTGCAGCAAGACGAATAATTTCCGGACGTGTTCCAAGTCCGATACACAGTTTTGTTCTGCCATTATTTTTCCATTTAAAATTATGTTCCATTTTCTTATTTCCTTCCACTCTACGTTTTGAAGCTAGCTTTCTTACACACTTTTTTCTCTAATTATAATATTGTAATGGCACCACTTCTCCTGAGTCAACTTTCATTCCTTCCGATAAATGATTTTCTCCCTTTACAATTGCTCCCGGTGCAAGATGACATCCTTCTTCCAGAATACAATCATGATCTACCATAGCGCCAATATTGATAATACATGCCTTTTTTATTTTTGTACCAGTATTTACAACTGTATAAGGCATAATCACACAACCAGATGCTACTTCTGCCAAAGGGCTTACATAAGCCAATGGATGAATAATCTTTGCAAGGCTTATCCCTGCTTCCAGCAGCTTATTTTCCCACTGTATTCTTACAGTATTATTTCCAAATGCCGGATACATTTCTGTATCAGCAGACTGAAACTCTAAATACTGATAACACTTTCCGATAACCTCTGCATCTAGGGAATTGTCATCTAAGAAACATATTTCTTTATATTTCCCTGTTTGCTTTGCAATATCTGCAACTACTTTTCCATGTCCACCTGCGCCTAAAATAATTAATCTCACGCTTTCACCTTCTCAAAGAATGTATCAGGATGATTTGGATCAAAGCTTTCGTTTGCCCACATAACTGTTACTAAATTCTCTGTTTCACTTAAATTGATAATATTATGTGTATAACCCGGAAGCATGTGAATTGCTTCAATCTTATCTCCGCTTACTTCAAACTCTATTACTTCATCTGTACCAATTTTACGTTCCTGAATCAGTCCATGACCAGAAACTACAATAAAGAATTCCCATTTTGTGTTATGCCAGTGTTCTCCTTTTGTAATACCCGGCTTACTAATGTTAATAGATACCTGTCCTACTTTATCTGACTTCAAAAGTTCGGTAAAACTTCCTCTGTCATCTACATTCATCTTCAAAGGAAAACTTACTTTCTCCTTCGGTAAATAAGAAAGATATGTAGAATATAATTTTTTCGCAAAAGAATTATACGGAATTTCCGGTACAACTAAGCTTTCAGGCTGCTTTTTAAAACTTTCAAGCAAATCTACAATTTCACCCAATGTTTCATGATGAGTAATTGGAGCTGCACAATATCTTCCGTCTTCTTTTAATACTGTATCAACACCTTCAAATTCACAATGATGCTCTTTTCCTTCCAGTGCATCCAGCATTTCCTCTATTAAATCGTCAATATAAAGGAGTTCTAATTCTGTGCTTCTGTCATTCACTGTAATTTCAAGGTCGTTTGCAATATTGTTGCAAAAAGTTGCTACTGCACTGTTATAATTTGGTCTGCACCACTTACCAAAAAGATTTGGGAAACGATAAACCAATACTTTTGCACCGGTTTCCTTGCCATACTCGAAGAATAATTCTTCTCCAGCCAGTTTACTCTTTCCATAATCTGATGTTCCGTAGCGACCAATCAATGTTGCCTGAATAGAACTTGAAAGCATTACAGGACAGTTATTTTCATATTTTTTCAATGTTTCTAAAAGTGTAGAGGCAAAGCCAAAGTTTCCGGTCATAAATTCAGACTGATCTTTTGGGCGATTTACACCGGCAAGATTAAATACAAAATCACATTCTCTGCAATATGTATCTAATTCTTCTGCGGTAGAATTAATATCATATTCAAAAATATCTTCAATGTTTAAATTTCTTGTACGATTTTTCCCCTCTTTAATATTATAAAGATTGCATACAAGATTTTTTCCTACAAATCCCTTTGCTCCTGTAACTAAAATTTTCATATTCTGCCTCCTACTTTGCCTGTTCCTTTTTCCATGCTTCCAGTTCTTCACGAACATAAGCAAGAGACATTAATTTCTCTTTTACCTGCTCTACATTCAACAATTCTGTATTACTTGAATTAAATTCTGTTAATGTATTACGCTCTTTATCTCCATCTTTGAAATATTTATCATAGTTCAAATCACGTTTATCACACGGTACTCGATAGAAATCACCCATGTCTACTGCATTGGCACATTCTTCGTTTGTAAGAAGTGTTTCATACATTTTTTCACCATGACGGATACCAATTACTCTAATCTCATGTCCCGGAGCAAATAATTCTGTAACTGCTTTCGCAAGCACTTCAATTGTACATGCAGGAGCTTTCTGCACAAGAATATCACCACTTGTTCCATTTTCAAAAGCGAAAAGTACAAGATCTACAGCTTCATCAAGACTCATAATAAATCTTGTCATAGTTGGTTCTGTAATTGTAATTGGATTACCTGCTTTAATCTGGTCAATCCAAAGAGGTACAACAGAACCTCTGGAACACAATACATTGCCATAACGTGTACAGCAGATTTTTGATTTTTCCGGTTTCACTGTTCTGGATTTTGCAACAATTACTTTCTCCATCATTGCCTTACTTGTTCCCATTGCGTTTACTGGATAAGCTGCCTTGTCCGTAGACAGACAAACGATGTTTTTAACTCCGGCATCGATAGCTGCTGTTAAAACATTTTCTGTTCCAATTACATTTGTTTTTACAGCCTCAATCGGGAAAAACTCACAAGATGGAACCTGTTTTAATGCTGCTGCATGGAATATGTAATCTACATCGTGCATAGCATTTCGTACAGATGCAATATCACGAACATCTCCAATATAAAATTTAATTTTCCCTGCCACTTCCGGCATTTTAGCCTGAAATTCATGGCGCATATCATCTTGTTTCTTTTCATCACGGGAAAAAATACGGATTTCTCCAATATCTGTTTTAAGAAAACGGTTTAAAACTGCATTTCCAAAAGAACCGGTACCACCGGTTATCATTAATATTTTTTCTTTAAATGATGACATTTTTCTACCCTTCCTTTTTAATGAATTAAATTTTTTATATTAATCTTGACTTTCTTTCTTTCACTTTTTGAAAATCCTATACTATAAATAAACACCATATATATTATGCAAATAAGAATACCGCACACGATAAATCCAATCCATGATTCTGAATTCATGAAATACTTTACAAAGTACCCCACCAATAATGTTAAAAGCAATGGTGGTGCCATTCCCAAATAACATTTTTTTATAAATTTTTTAATATCTATATTTAAAACTTTATAATATATAATATTACATAAAATTGCACGTGTCATATATGCAATAAAAATAGAAACACACGCACCTATAACGCCAAATTTATATGCCAAAATTGGAGATAAAACAAGGTTTATAATACCAGTAGCCAATGATATATTGGCTTGGATTTTTACTTTGTTTTGAACTATCATAGCTGTATTCGCAATTTGCAATGAATTGAAGAACAATCCCGGCAAAATCACCAATATTATCCCATAATATGCTTCTAAATACCCTTTTCCAATCCAAAGCATTATAAACTCTTTTCCCAATAACACGAATCCTACTATTATTAGACCATTTATTATATATTGATATCTTCCAATTTTCAGCATTAAATCTAATATGCAATTTCCATCATCGTTTTCGGCATATAATTTGGATATTTTCGGCATAAACAACCCATTTATAGCGTTAGTAATAGTATATGCATATCCTTCTATTGTTGTAACTATACCAAATACAGCTATTGCGGACGAACTAGCAACAACTCCTAAAACAGACGGAGTTATATTAAATATTAACCTCTGTGCTAAAGTGCTTACTGTTACCCATATTGAAAAGGAAAATATGTCTTTGTATAACTTTTTATCTACGAACTTAAAGTTGACTTTTACTGGGGTAGTTTTTCCAACAACTATTAATTTATATATCGTAATAATAATTCCAGATATTGCTGTAGATGCAACTAGCGCATATATCCCCATTCCATTAACTAATGCAAAAACAGTAAATCCAACAACTAAAACTCTATACAATACATCTGTGAGTTTTAAATGAATAAACTTTTCGTAAGCAGTCAAAACTCCATTCAATGTTATAAACGGAAAATTCATAACACTAAATACTGCTGAAATGATATATACTATTTTAAAAACTTCTAACTCTGACGGTGAAAGAGTTATATATATTTTATCCAAAAGAAAATATACTATAGTTAGAATTGAAAATATCACTAAATCAATTACTAAATATAATTTATATATCACTCCCAAAAAGTTATTAACTGCTGTTTGATTGTTTTCAGCTTTGTATTTGGATACATATCTTGCAGTTGCTGAACTCAAACCGAAATCAACTAAAAATAGTGTAATTAAGGAATGTGCTAAAGTATATAATCCATACTGGCTTTTTCCTATCTGATCAATCATCCAAGGTGTATATAATAATCCTGAAAGAATATTTACAACTATAGATAGATATGATAATATGGCTCCCCACTTTATTTGTTTTGAACTATTCATATTTTCTCCTATTTTCACATCAAAACTTTTAATATTACATCTTCCCACTGCTTTTTTATTGCTTGTGTTGAATATAATTCAAATATAGGTTCAAAAACTTCTATTTCACCATTAGAAATTTTGATAAGATCCATTAAAGAAGTAATATTTGGTATTAATTCTTCATATTTTGGAATTGATATAATCGATGCTTCCATTTCGTCTAATTCAGGATATTTAAGCCAATCACCTTTAATAATATGTGACTTTGCATAAACATGTTCTTTTAATGCATTAGAAAACGCATCTGTGTCTCTTAAATGTATATATATATCTGTTGCAATAGCTAATTTTACACTTTCCTCAAATGGGACAAACTTTTCAAGGATTAAACATTGAAAATCACATTTCTCGGCAATATTTTTTACCTCTTGAACATATCCATCTTCTAATTTTCCATACTGTAAAGGCACTATTACAAAAATTTGTTTCTTGTATTTTTCATCCATCGAATTCAATAATTCTAGAATCAAATCTTGATGTTGTTCTCTGTAAGCACTATATCCACATGTAATACAATATTTCCCCTTTGGAACATCATATTGTTTTTTACAATCATCAATACTTACTTCATCTTTTAATCTATTTATACAATTTAGACCATCTGTTGCAAATCTACATATATGTAACTTATCATTAAATCCTTCTCCATATATTTTCTGAAATTCATTATACGTTTCTTTTACAGTAACTGTAATAGCATTTGCATATTTAAAACATTTCTTTCTAAGTTTCACTACATAAGAGGTTCTGTTTTCTATATCACCACCCCAGTATGATAATATAAGCTTATTAAATTTATGTTTATTTAACAATACCATCAATAATGAGGTTTTATAAACAGATTGCACATGACATATATCTACATCTGGAACCTTTCGTATCAAGTATATTTTTTTTAAAAAGTTAATAATTCTCTTAAAAAGATTTTTTTTAATTAATGTATCATCATTTTTATTATTAATTGAAAAACACCTAACATTATTTTCTTTATAGAAAGATTTATATTCCTCACGTATAGGTTTTACAGATAATGTAATCAAATAAACTTCATATTCATTTGGAAGTAAAACTGTTTTAACAAAATTGTAGATATGAACTGAATTTGAATCTCCTATAACCAAATACTTCACTTGTTAAATCTCCTTTTTATAATAATTAATAATTTTCTATATGCATGCTCTATTTTTCTTTTAAATCTTCTAACAATATTAGGATGAATATACATCATCATTTTTTCAAAATAATGATAATCTTCAATTATGTATGGTGGATGTTTTAAAGGAAATTCAATCTCTTCTGCTCTGGTCATAAACATTTTTTGAATTTCTTTAGGAAGTTCTAATAAACTATCTGGAGCATGTGTTGCATTTTCTGATGTGCCTACATTTTCTATTAAATTTTTAGTTGGATATATTACTAATCCTGAATTTAATGTAGTATTAAATCCTACTATGTGTTCCCAATAAGGAATTCCCTCTTTTTTTCTCTTTTTAGCAACTTCTAAACTATATTTAAATCTACTATGTCCAAATCTATGTTCTGCCAGATCTAAGTAATACTCGTCATTTAAAAATTGGTAATCACTTTCCCAACTATCTGCTACTCTTTTCCAAGTTGCCCACCCCCAAGATGCACCACTTCTTCCAAAAAAATAGCTGTATCTTTTATCTTCAATACCTCCATACAATGTTTGCCCACAAATACGATCTATTCTTGTGTCATTTTCATACTTATCCAACAATTCTTTACAAAAAACAAAAAAAGACTGTGATGGCACAATATCATCTTCCAAAATAATACACTTATCTACTATCGAAAAAGCCCATTTATGTGATAAATGGGTTGATGGATCACATCCCATATTCTCTGTATGGTAATTTGTATATACTTTACATTCCCAATCAATATCTTCTGCAATTTTTCTACACAAATTAATATTTTCTATATCATCTGGTCGTCCAGTTCTAGGACCGTCTTGCCATAAAAGTAAAATACTTGGTCTTGCTTTTTTTACTTGTTCAAAAGATTTTTTAAACTGTTCTGGTCTAGCAAAGAAAATACATAAAACCGGAACATCTATTTTCCATTTTTCCATTATTTAACCTCTCAAAAAATTATGTATTATCAATCAAATATGCCCACAAAGGTACTATAAAGAATACGGTTATTGTTATTTCAAAAATATATCCTATCGGATTTAAAAATGACAACAACAACATATATACTAAAACAATATAAAATAAAATTACACTTGTCTTATTGTTTTTCAAATACCAACACACTATATTTTTTGCTCTGATAATTAAATTCACAAAAATCAGAAAACCTATAAGTCCATTCTTTTCTAAAATTGACATGATAAACGAATGACTCTTTGTATCTTTTGCAAAACCACCAAAAATAGGATTCTTCATCCATATTTCAAATGCATTTTCCAAATGTATAGAACGGCTTCCTAATGCATTTACGCCTCCTCCAGTTAGCGCATCATGCATCTGAATAAATTTTGTAGACAATAATGACTCTGAAAAAATTTCACTCAATCTAAGAAAAACTGCTGGCAATAGCGTAAACATCATTATAAAACCAGCAACAACAGCAATTTTTGTAACAGGATGTTTTAAGTTAAATAAAATGACCAACATAATTCCAAACGTTGTTAATAGTAGTAAAGTTGTATACATTGTCTTTATAATATATAAGTATGTAATCAATGCCATGATTCCACTACATATCTTTATTTTTTTATTTTTTGCTTTAAAAGTTGTCCATGTCAAACAAATTGTAACAACCCCTATCATATACGAAAATTCAAATCCACCAACATTTTGTAATCTTAGATTTCTCAATTCTGGAGTATCTAGCATTTTTGATTTTGCTAAAACTCTTGTAATCCATTGATCCTTTATAAGTGCTGAATATGTTTTGTATAATATGTATCCATTTATTCCTATAAAAGCAATTATAATCTGCTTTATATAGTGCTTGTTAGGATTTTTCATAAAAAATATTAAGAATAATAACGGGATATAAAATCGTATATTTCTTATAAATTCATTTAATGAATCTATAATAGAAACATCTGCTATAAAAATATCTGCTATAAAAATATATATCGAACTTGCCAATAATATATAAATAAAATTTCTTGACTTCATATTGCACTTATATGATGGAATTAAAAAAATCAACATCCACATCCCCACTAAAACATACGGAAGCGTAACTTTAAATCTCGGCAGGAAATATATTAAAATAATTGACACAACGTAAAGAACATATATATTAAGTTTAGTATGAACTTTAATGGTTTTTTTCATTTTTCTATCCTTCCAAAATCTCTTTGTATAAATGATAATACTCATCTATCATTCTCTGCCTGCTATATTTTTCTCTTGCAACACTTTCAATTTTTCTTTTGTCTAAATCTTTTTCTAACCAATATAAGACCGAATCTAATAATTTTTCTTCTGCTCCATATAAAACAAAATCACTATAATTATCAATAGCTATTTCTTCTGGAGCTCCTGCTTGAAAACCAACAACTGGAGTTCCACAACATAAACTTTCAGCAGTAACCATTGAAAAAGTTTCTTTTTTGCTAGTCAGTAATGTTATATCTGCCATGCTATATAATTTTGCCAACTCAACTTGGTTTGAAACATTCCCTAATAGTATTATATTATCAGGGATTTGTATTTCTTTATCATAATTTCCCGCCACAATAATTTTAACTGGATACTTTATTAATCTTTTTGCCAGCTCAATAACATAATGTCCACCTTTTATATGTTCTTGTGCACTGGTAAAAAATGGTGTTGCATGAAAAATAATTTTTTCATCATTATTTACATACATCTTTTTCAAATCATCTGTATTATAAAATTTGAAGATATTTGTATCTAATCCGTTTAAAATAACTCTGTGTCTTTTATCTGCTAATATTGGAGAACTTTTCGCACGATTTTTTAACCATGGAGAAACTGATACAACAATAAGATTGTCATTAAACTTGTCAAATGCTTCTTTCATTTTATTCCAAGAATATGATGTATTATCCAAAAAATATGTTCCCGTTTCTTCTTTTAACCTCGGACAATTCCCACATCCTGTTTTCCATTTTTCACACTCTAAAGCATGCCCACAATTTGCTGTATGCATAAATTCTGCATGTAATGTCAATATCACTCTTATATTATTTTTCTTTAACCAATTAACCAAATAATAGATATTAACAAAATATCCATTTAAGCATTGTAAATGAACAACATCTGGTCTTTCTCTCTTTATTACAGATATTAATTTACACGTTGAAATAAAACATCCTCCATACATAATACCAGTTAAATTTGCTACAAAGTGCTGTATATTTGAATAAATTTCACCACACGTTTTGTAAACATTAAAATCACTACATTTTTCACCACGTCCATAGCATACAATAGATTGTATATCTTTTTTAGCCAAATTTGTATGTATATCATAGGTTATCTTACCTGTACTGCCTTTTTTATATACAACGTTAATTTGCATAACTTTCATATAACACTTACCAACTCTTCCTAGTTAATTATAGTAATACATTATATAATTCTCTACTAACCTTTTCTGGATTGTGATACTTCTCAGCCGTAGATAGTTCTCTTGATGATAATTTTTTTCTGTATTCTTCATCTAAAATCAAATTTTGAACACTATCTTTCAAATCTGAAAAAGATGTCACTACACATGCTGCATCATTCTTTTCTAGATATTTTATCGAAGCAACATTTTCAGGTCCGTAAGCTAATAACGGTATACCACTAGATAATGAATCAGCAATTTTTGTTGAAACTGAATATTTTACACGCTCCATATACTCAGAATCAAATGACTCCACATGTATTAATATATCTGTATCGAAAAATTTATTTTTAAATTTATCTCCGGAAATAAAACCATGTAATTTACACGATTCTACTTTATTAAATTCAATTTTAATATAATCTTCAACTTCTCCACAATATAAATTCAATACTAAATTAGATTTTTGCTCATTATTTATTTTATCCAATATTTTTGCTATATCTAGTAACGATTTCCATCTATTTAAAGTGACTTTTCCAAAATAGTTTATATTTTTAACATTTTGATTTATTTTACATTCCGTACAAATTTTATAACTTGTTCCCGTCATAATTGTTTTGGCTTTTCTTTTAAATTCGTTTCCATAAACCTCACTTAAATCATCACATATAGATATTATTTCAGTAGTATTACTTAGTAATTCTTTTAGACTTTTATCTAATGATCTCTTCCAATGATAAGCTAAAAATTGTTTTGGTTTTTTCATAAAATAAAAATCATCACATATATAAGTATATATAGGTAAATTAAATTCTTTTGAAATTTTTATTGCCATTTTATATAAAAATTTACCACTTCCTATTGCCACAAAAATACATGTAGGTTTCTGCTCAGTTATCCACTCTTTTAGCTTTTTATTATACCAAGGTGAAAGTTTCCATGTAAAATCTCTTGCTAATTCAATAGCTAAATTTGCCTTGTTTTTCGCAAAATACTTTTTTTGACTCTTTGTAGAAGTATTCTCAAAACCATCTTTTTGTGGTGAAACTATAGTACCATTTACTTTTCTTGTAAAAATCCCCTTTAATGCATCCTTATCTGTAATCCTAAAAAATGATGTTCCAATATTCAAAGGATCACTGCCATGTATATATAATTGACATAATTCATTTTTATCAAAACATGAAAACAGCGATATTAATGTTTTTCCTATACTGTGTTTAGGAGATAATGAATTATGTGATATAATCAAAACTTTCATAATAATCCCTCAATTAATCTTACAATTCTCTTATAGGTTTGTTGTCTGTCAAATTTTTCTTCCGCACATAATCTCGCATTTTTTCCCATTTGGGTTCTTAATTCTGGATTATCTACTAAGTATTTGATTTTATCTGCCAAATCATTAGCTGTACCATTAACAGAATTTACTCCCATATTATACTCTTCAATTAGTGCACAATATTCTTCACTATTTTGAGTGTTTATAACAGGTAATCCACAAGCCGCATAATCTCCATGTTTATTAATAATGCTAGCTACTGAAGAACCTATAATTGGGTTTATTGTAATATCACAAGAACATAGTATTCCACACATTTGAGAATATGGAATGAATCCTGTAAAAATTGTTTCTACATTTTTTTCTTTTGCATATTTTTCAAATTTTTCTTTATCGTTTCCTCCACCCATAACAATAAATAGCGGTGGGTTATCTAAAAGTGCCAACGCATCTATAACCAATGGTATATCATAACTCTTTGCTAAAGATCCACAATATGCCAGTTTAACCCTGTCATCTTTTTCATACATATTTTCCTTAACATTTTTATCAAATTCACTTAAATTTATCCCGATATACGCAGCCGCTGAATCTTTCACTTTATGATTTACACTCAATACTCTTTGTAAATATGTTTCTGAAACTGCACAAACTGCATCTGCCCTTTTATATATTCTATTAGCTTGTATTTGAAACGGTAAAAAAGCCAAATCACTAATTATCGGTATATTTATTGCCATTTTGAATGCTTCAGGCCATAAATCTTGTACGTCTATAACCAATGAAATATTGTTTTTCTCCGCAAATTTACTTACCAACGATGCAGAGTCTAATGTTGGAACTACTTGATAAATTAAATCAGGCTTTTCCTGTGTCTCTAAATACTTCAATAAATTTTTCGCAAAATTTCTTGAAGATTGAAGTCTTTCTAAACATATACTTTTTTTATATCCTAGTTCATCAATAAATGTAGCCTTGAAAGGTATATCTTTGATAAGCTCATCAAAATTCGTTCTATGTTCATATGTTCTTTGATAAAATTTAGATGTGATTACTTCTACCTCTATATCTTCTCTAGCTAACATTTCAGCTAATTCTCTGTATCTATTACTAGATTTTTCTTGTTTAAAATGGAAATAATTAGATATCAATAAAACTTTTTTTTTCATTTAATTATTCGCTCCTTTATTTCCAATAAGAACTTTTTCAAAATCAAAAGACTCTTCAACCTGAGCATCAAAACTGTGTTTACCAACCTGTTGTTCTATAGGTGGTAATTTCATATAATCCCCATAATACCTAGTCAATTGTTCATGATAATTACTAAAAACATAACTTGTTATTCCTTCAAATTCTATAGTAGTCCATTTTTCAAATGTATATTTTGGAAAAACTTCTCTATAAGAATAACTATCCATATTAGTTGAAACATATTCACTGTTCTCATACTTGTATTTTTTTTGCCATCTTAAAACTTTATTTTTATATTTATACACATTTTTTTCATTGTAGAATGGTGATAATATCGGTCCTACTAATCTTGCGATCTTAGTGTTTACGTGATTAAAATCTGCTCTACATAAAGCATGCTCAGCTCTAAGTACATATAGCTTAGTATAATAATATAAACGTGAAATCTTTGATTTTGGTGCACCATCATATATAAAAATACTTATATTAATTTTAAGTTGCTCATTCCCCTTAAACTGTTTTGATGTGACTTTTGAATTATTATATGCACAAACTGGTACAACACCTTTATAGTTTTTATCAGATTCAGGATCTATGATATAACATTTATCGCCTATTTTACCATTTGTTATTTTTAATAATTTATCGTAATCTGGACGTGACATACAAATATCAATATCATCATCCCAAGGAATATATCCGTGATGTCTAACAGCACCTATCAGTGTTCCACCTAACAAATATGGCTTAATTCCATTTTCCTCACAAACTTTAAGTAATTCTTTATATATATATATACTTACTAACTGTAATTCACGTAACGTCTTAATATTTTTCATATTTAATTCTCCCTAAGCTTTAAATTATTAACAATAACATTCTGCAATCTATTTCTATTGTTTTCTCCAACAAAACTATTATGTGGTGTAACATATACATTCTTCTGTTTCCAAAGTTCATCTTCTGTATCAAGTGGCTCATTTTCAAAAACATCTAAAAATACATTAATATTTTTATATTTTAAGACATTAATTAAAGCTTCTGTATCCACAACCGCTCCACGAGAAATGTTAATAAAAATGCTATTTTCTTTTAATAAATCAAACTTTTTAAAGTCAAAATAATGATAAGTATCATTTGTTAATGGCATTGTAACAATTATAATATCCGCTTTTTTTAGTTTTGTTTCGGCAGATGACATATCATACACCCAATTAAAATCTATACTTTGTTTTACATATGGATCTATACCTGTAACTTCACAGCCTAACATTTTTAAGTATTTTGCGCATGTACTTCCCACATTACCGCATCCAAATATAGTAACATATTTTCCATATATTTCCTTTATTTCTCTGTTTTTTCTCCATATTCTTTGTTTTTGATTCTCCATAAAAGAATCAAATAGTTTATATTTCTGTAATATACATCCCAAAACATACTCTGCCATTGGTATATTATACACATTTCTCGCATTATGAATCTCTATATCTTTATTTTTTATATATTCTATTGGTGCTCTATCATAACCAGCACTTGTTAATTGAATATATTTCAATGATTTCATACTTTTTATATCATTATATAAAAATAATCCATTACAAATCACAGCCTCTATACTACTAGGATCAATTTGTTGATCTAATAATGGTGTTCTCTCATCCTGTATATAAACTACTTCATGTCCCAAATTTTCAATCTCTTCTTTTTGTTCTTTAGTCCATTCAATTGCACCTGTTATTAAAACTTTCAATATCATTCCCCCATTTTAAATTTATATTACTGATGTTTAACAGTTTCACCTATATTTTCATTATCAGCATTAGACAGAACTTTAAATATAGTCATAAAAAAAATTTTAGTATCTAAAAGCAAAGACATATTATCTACATACCATACATTCAGTTTAATTCTTTTATTCCACTCCACATCTTTTCTTCCGTGAACTTGCGCCCAACCTGTAATTCCTGGCTTAACTTCAAACATGCGCCTTTGCTCATCTGTGTATTCCTCAAGCTCCCAGGGATGATATGTAAGTGGTGGACGTGGTCCAATAAAACTCATATCACCTTTTAATATATTGATAAACTGAGGTATTTCATCTAAACTAGATGCTCTCAAAAATTTTCCAACCGCTGTAACTCTAGAATCATTCTTTCCAGAATAAACTCCAGAACCTGTATGCTCTGCATTCATAATCATAGATCTAAACTTGAGAATCTCGAACGTCTTACCATTGACACCCAATCGTTCCTGTTTGAACATAACAGAACCTTTAGAATCTATTTTAATTAAAAGTGATACCACTAAAAATACTGGACTTAATACAATTATCGCAATCAATGCCAATATAACATCTATACATCTTTTCCCGTACTGTCTGTAGAATTTATGTTTCATTACTAACAATTTCCTCTCATACTCTTTACTATTTTTTTCACTATTTTTTTTATATTTTCTCTGTTTTTTTCCAGTTCTACATCACTTATATTTATCAACTGCTCTTCATATTCTTTAATAACCTTCATATTCTTTGAAAACAGTCTATCAATTTCGTTTATATCCCCTATGCTATTTGCATTACAAAAACTTCTTGATAATATTGCCCTTGTAGATCCAATTCTATAATGTTCCATTATAACATCTTCGGACGGTAAAAGTCCTGCACCTAATTTTGCTATTCCTCCAAAACCGTAAAGTATACCTTTTTCCTTAAACTTACTACAAAGCCTATCTACAGTACCATCTGCAAGTAACTCAAACATAAATGTCATACCATAACTAAGATGTAGATCATTAAGACCTATATGTATTTCGTCAAATCCACCCAAGTCTAGAACTTCATCTATACACTCAACGGCCTCTTTTGTTTCTAACAACAATGTTGTTTTTATTCTTCCATCTATACAACTAAGAAAGTTCTTAACAGTATCTACATCTTTCCACATTGGTAGCATTATTATATCTGCGCCTGCATTAACCACGTCATTTATTTCTTCAACTGACCTTTCATTCCATGGATTAACTCTTACAAGCATTTCAGATGTACTTAACAGCGGTTTGATTTTCTCAATATCCTCTATTGTATGTTCTGACTTAACAGTATCCATATCCTTCTGTCGTTCTTCTTTTCCAAGTGTTTCTAAATCTATCCAGATTCTGTCTACGCCATATTTTTCAGCAATTAATGCCACCTCAGGATCATTTGTAATATACATCAATTTCAAAAACACTTTGCAACTCTCCTCTTTATTTCTTCTATATTGGTTGTTTCATTCTTTATATTTATATATGACAAAAAGCCCGACCAGATATTGCCATCCAATACAGGCCATGTCGAAATTGTTCTATTGCAAATTTGCTCTATTCATAAGATTAAATTGAGTTTTTTTTAAATCAATATAGGGATTATTAAAACTGCTTTTAACCTCTCGGAATAGAGAAAATCCACAAAATCGAATTTCCTTCAAAAGCCATCCAACCGTTGATTCTATAAGCAAAATCTTAAATCTATCCTTATTATATCGCTTAACTTATATATGTTTACTTATATAAATATCCATATATATTATTTTAAAATTTTTCAAAATTAGTTTTATCCCCTAATTCGCTACTTTTTTATTCACTTCCTCTGGTCTTTTAAACGTTGGAACAGCACTTCTTAATGTCTCTTTCGCTCCCAAATCATCCCCCGATTCACAAGCTTTCTCCAACGCATCCAATCTTGTGTCGATTTCCTCAGCGCTTAATGCCTTATCTCTCTCAATAAAGATCATACTGTTGCTTGTCTTATCCAGTTCCTCTGTTTTTACCAGCAATTCCTCATACAGTTTCTCTCCTGGTCTTAATCC
>ERZ834859.2375-NODE-2375-length-16530-cov-4.464401_pt1 | contig 16530 bp, 15 predicted proteins | sample MGYA00519947_ERZ834859 | MGnify/ENA primary metagenome ERZ834859 (study PRJEB31850, sample SAMEA3708763) | human gut metagenome | biome: human gut; feature: human-associated habitat; material: faeces | place: China | collected 2014 ...
CGTCACGCACAGGCACCATTAGGGAAGCAATGCTTTTTTGTTCTAAATCCGTAAGAACCTGAGCCTGGGAGAACGGATGGGCAAATGGCGGAAGTTTATCGGTTAAAATCTCTGAAGCCGACGGAGTCAGCATAATACGGACGTGCTGGGAACCTAAAAGTTCTTCCTGCTTTTTCGCAAACACAGATAAGCGTTCCAGGTTTTTTTCATAAAGTGCATAATCAATATCTTCATCATAAAGAGCTTCAATCAGGTATTGATCCGTTCCAAGCCATACGCCATTAATCTCTTTTTTCAGCTGAATTTGCTCTGCAGCTGTTTTTACTCCAATCCAGTCGTCACGGAAGGGAAACTGGTCGCTTAAGTACTTTTCATAATCTGTACCGAACTTTCCGCTTTTTAAGCTATCCCAGGAAAACTGGGGAAGCTGCGCCAGATAGCGGTTTTCTGTCTCTGAAAATCCCTTTTTGGGAAGAAACACAGACAAAAGAGCGCCGCAGCCCAGAAAGGCACAGAAGAGACCGGTTATAACAGCCGGATAGAAAGATTGTTTTTTCATATTTAATAAATATCCTTTCTGGCCGCGTTAAAAGCGGAAATATAAAAATGGGTTGTAGGTAGCGTTTACCAGATAGGCAACGGATAAAAACAGAACCAGACCTAAAAACAGGGGCTCCAGAATTTTTCCGGCGTTCTGGAATCTGGTTTTGCTGTCAGGCGATAAAACGCTTGCCGCTTTCGCTGGCAAAGGCGTTGAGCCTACTGCCGAAATAAGAAGCAGAATCAGATTGCCGCAGAGCAAAAATAACGTCCGTTCATTACAGAAAGGAAGTCCGGCGCCTCCAACCATCTGAAGCAGATACGCAAATCCAGCATTCATATCTTCAAAGGCAAATAAGACCCAGCCAAATATGACCAGAAGACAGGCATAGATGTGCTGTATCCAGGAAGGAAGCCGGTTTAGCCAGTTTTTAAAGACAAATTTTTCTAATAAGAGCAGAATTCCAAAATACAATCCCCAGAGCAAAAAGTTTAAGTTCGCTCCATGCCAGATTCCGGTAAGAAGCCATACAATTAAAATATTGCGGACTTGGAGAAGCCGTCCATTCCGGTTGCCGCCCAGAGGAATATATACATATTCTTTAAACCAGGTTCCCAAGGAAATGTGCCAGCGTCTCCAAAATTCTGTAATACTCTTGGAGATATACGGGTATCGAAAGTTATCTGGAAAACGGAAGCCCAGCATATGTCCCATGCCGACTGCCATATCGGAGTAGCCGGAGAAATCAAAATAGATCTGAAAAGAAAATGCTAAAATCCCTATCCAGACCATTAGAATGCTCCGTTCCTGGGGAAGAATGGCGCTGATTTCTGTCCATAAAGCGCCAGTCTGATTGGCCAACAATACTTTTTTGCCTAATCCAATGATAAAAAGGCGGATTCCAAGGACAAACTGCTCCAGGTTTTCCTGGCGGCAGTTTAGTTCCAGGGCAATATCCTGATAGCGTACAATAGGTCCTGCAATTAACTGTGGAAACATAGAGACATATGCGCCAAAAGAGATTAAGTTGTTCTGGACAGGCGCTTCGCCTCGGTACACGTCAATAGTATAGGACATTGTCTGGAAGGTATAAAAAGAAATGCCGATAGGAAGAGCCAGGCCCAGAAGGGGGACGCTGCTTCCAGTCAATTCATTAAAGGAACGGATAAAGAAATCCGTATATTTGAAAACAATCAGCAAAGACAGATTGATTACAGCAGAAGAAGCAACTACCCATTTTGCCGCTGTCAGATTCCCTTTTTCTTTAAAAGATCCAACCAGTTTCCCATGAATGAAATCAACTAATGTAGAAAACAGAAGGAGGGAGATGTACACCGGCTCCCCCCAACCATAAAAAATAAGACTTCCAATAAATAAAATAGTGTTGCGCAGCCGTTTTGGCGCTGCAAAATACAGCGCCAGAAACAGCGGCAGAAACACAAACACAAACGGAAGTGTATTAAAACCCATGAAAAAATCCCTCTTAATTCTGGCGGGGCCGGGCCCCGGATGATCTCGCAAGGCATATTATAAGGCGGCCCCGGCAGAAAAGTCCAGTTAAAAAGAGGAAACAAAATGTAACAAATTATGACAAATACCCCGGCGCAGTGCGCCGGGGTATTGGGAGCATATAGGTTTTTCGCTTACCGCTGACCCTTGTCGTAGGGGATGCCCTCGGCCTTGGGGGCCATGCTGTTCTTGGAGGTGAAGGCCAGAATGACCATGGATGCCACGAAGGGCATCATGTTGTAGATGTTGCTGGACCAGTGGAGCTGTGCGAGGAAGGTGGAGTCGGCGATGTTGGCCAGACTCTTGAACACGGCAAAGAACATGGCTGCGCCGCAGATGTTGAAGGGCTTCCACTGACCGAAGATCATAACGGCCATGGCAAGGAAGCCTGCACCGGCCACGCCGACCTCGAAGTTCCAGGTCTGGACGGGAGGCACGATATAGGCCAGACCGCCGATCGCACCCAGAGCGCCCGAGATGACGACACCGGCATAGCGCATCTTGTAGACGTTGATGCCCACAGAGTCCGCAGCCTGAGGATGCTCGCCGCAGGCGCGCAGACGCAGGCCGAAGCGGGTCTTGTACAGCACCACATAGGCGATTACCAGGGCGATCACCGCCAGCAGCATGCACCAGTTGAACTCAAAGCCGCCGATGTTCACCAGGAATGCCTTGCGGCCGTCCAGGTACTGGATGGTGGAGGACACGTTGTCCGGATCGGCGGCGGTGTTCATGGCCTTCACGAACACGGTGGCCGCGGCGGTGCCCAGCAGGTTCATGGCCGTGCCCACCAGTGTCTGGTCCGCCTTGAAGTTCACGGCCGCCACCGCCAGCAGCAGGGAGTAGATCATGCCCAGCAGGATACTGGCCAGCACCGTCAACAGCACCACCACAAAGGCGGAGGTGCCTGCAGGCAGGAACTTCATCATCAGCGCACCGCCCAGGGCGCCCATGACCATGATGCCCTCCAGGCCGATGTTGATGACGCCGGAGTGTTCAGAGAAGCAGCCGCCCAGCGCCACCAGCAGCAGGACGGAGGCGAAAATCAGCGTGTATTGCAGCAGCAGTAACATTACGCCTTCCCTCCTTCCTCAGAGCCGGGCCGGTCTTCCTTTGCCCGCCGCTTTTCATCCCGCCGGTCCAGCCGGCTGTTCATAAAGACCTTGAAGAACAGTACGAAGCCGCACAGGTAGATAATCAGGGCGGAGATCAGATCAGAGATCTGGGCGGAGTACATGGTCTTGTCCACATACGCGCCGCCGTTGGTGATGTGCTGAATGAAATACGAGGAGAAGATAGCGCCGATGGGATTCAGTCCGCCCAGGAAGGCGGCGGCGATGCCGTTGAAGCCCATGGCCGGCACTGCGGACTGTGTGACCTGCCACTGCTCGAATCCGGTGAGGAACAGCGTGGCCGCGCCCATACCGGCAAGGCCGCCGGCGATGGCCATGGTGAGGATGATGTTTCGCTTCTCCTTCATGCCGCAGTACTTGGCCGCAAACTTGTTGCAGCCGGTGGCCCGCAGCTCATAGCCCAGCTTGGTCTTCTCCAGCAGGACCCAGATGCCCACGGCCACGATCACCGTCAGGGGGATGGCGATGGTCACATACTGGTTGTCGGAGAACAGGGCGCCCAGGCCCAGAGAGGGCAGGATGGCGTCGGGATTCGTGCTGCTCAGGGTGAAGGTGTAGGGACTGGCTGTCTCCTTCACCTGGGACAGCAGGGCGTTCACCAGATACAGGCTGATCCAGTTGAGCATGATGCAGGAGATGACCTCATTCACATTGCGGTACGCCTTCAGGAGCCCGGAGATGGCGCCCAGCACCGCACCGGCAGCAATAGCCGCCAACAGGCACACGTACCAGGGCAGCCCGAAGCCCAAGGCGCAGTACAGGCTGGCGCCGGCGCCGATGACGTACTGGCCGGCGGCGCCGATGTTGAACAGGCCCACCTTATAGGCGAACAGCACCGACAGGCTGCACATCAGCAGCGGCGCGGTCTTCACCAGCGTGTTGCCCAGATACCGCAGCCGGGCCGCGGCGCTGGGATAGTACAGGAAGTTCTCCACAATGGTGCGGATGGCCTCTCCCGCGCCGGCGGGGTTGATAATCAGCAGCACGATATAGCCGATCAGCAGGCCCAGCACGATGCACAGCAGGGATGCCAGCAGGGACTGGAATCCCTTGTTCCGCAGGAGGGATGATTTTTCTTGTCTCATGGTTTCTCAAGCCCCCTTCCGCTTGGCGCCGGCCATGTACAGGCCCATCTCTTCCGCCGTGGTGGTCTTGGGGTCCAGCTCGCCCACGATCTCGCCCTCATAGATCACCAGGATACGGTCGGACAGGGACATGACCTCGTCCAGCTCCAAGCTCACCAGCAGCACCGCCTTGCCGGCGTCCCGCTGGGCCACGATCTGCTTGTGGATATACTCGATGGCGCCCACGTCCAGGCCGCGGGTGGGCTGCACGGCGATCAGCAGCTCCGGGTCCTTGTCGATCTCCCGGGCGATGATGGCCTTCTGCTGGTTGCCGCCGGACATGCTGCGGGCCACTGTGACAGGCCCCTGGCCGGAGCGGACGTCGTACTGCTCGATCAGGCGGTTGGCGTACTCGCGGATGGCCTTGCGCTTCAGGAAGCCCGCCTTGCTGACGAACTGAGGCTCAAAGTACCGCTGGAGCACCATGTTGTCCTCCAGGGTGTAGTCCAGCACCAGGCCGTGCTTGTGGCGGTCCTCCGGAATGTGGCTCATGCCCAGCAGAGACCGCTGCCGGATGGGGGCGCGGGTGATGTCCTGGCCGCAGAGCGTGATCTTGCCGGACTCCAGGGGCTCCAGGCCCGTCAGGCCGTAGATCAGCTCCGTCTGGCCGTTGCCGTCAATACCGGCAATGCAGACAATCTCTCCCGCCCGGACCGTAAAGGAGATATTCTTCACAGCATTGTTGTTATGGAGCTTGGAGGCCACGGTCATACCCTCCACCACCAGGATGGGATCCTTGGGCTTGGAGGGCTCCTTGTGGACTGCGAACTCCACGTCCCGGCCCACCATCATGCGGGACAGCTCTTCACGGCTGGTCTCGGCGATGTTCACCGTGCCGATGTATTTGCCCTTCCGCAGGACCGTGCAGCGGTCCGCCACGGACATGATCTCATTCAGCTTGTGGGAGATGAACAGGATGGATTTGCCCTCTGCCGCCAGGTTCTTCATGATCTGCATCAGCTCGTCGATCTCCTGCGGCGTCAGCACAGCGGTGGGCTCGTCGAAGATCAGGATCTCATTGTCCCGGTAGAGCATCTTCAGGATCTCCGTGCGCTGCTGCATGCCCACGGTGACATCCTCCACCAGTGCGTCCGGGTCCACCTGCAGGCCGTACTTCTCCGACAGGGCCAGGACCTTCTCCCGGGCCTCCTGCTTCTGCAGGAAGCCGTTCTTGCAGGGTTCCACGCCCAGGATGATGTTGTCTAAAATGGAAAAGCATTCCACCAGCTTGAAGTGCTGGTGGACCATGCCGATCCCCAGTGCGTTTGCATCGTTCGGGTCCTTGATCTGCACCACCTGGCCGTCTTTTTTGATGACGCCCTCCTCCGGCTGGTACAGGCCGAACAGCACGCTCATCAGCGTGGACTTTCCGGCGCCGTTTTCTCCCAACAGCGCGTGGATCTCGCCCCGCTTCAGTTGGAGCGTGATGTTGTCGTTTGCGACAATTCCCGGAAAGCGCTTGGTGATATTCAGCATTTCAATGGCATATGGCTGTTCCAAGCTTACCGCCCTCCTCCTCTTGTATAGTGTATTTATTGTACTATATCTTCCGGAATATTTCAAAGAAAAAATGCAGGAATATCAGGTTTGTTTTGTAAAATTTGTCCAGAGGCAAAAAAAGAGGACGGGATTGCTCCCGTCCTCTTCCTGCAAAGACTCTGATCCTTACTTGATGTTGCCGGCAAAGTTCACCGTGATGGTGGTTGCGGGCATGGCGGAGATGTCGTTGGAAACGGTGACATCGCCGTCGTACATGGCCTTCACCAGGGCCTTATAGTCGTCCTGGGTGAAGCCGTCGCCCCACTGGGTGGTCTCCATGGGCAGCTGGACATAGTTGGCGGTGGGATCATCGCCGTTCACCAGGCCCAGGGTCTCCACCTGGCCGCCGTAGTTGGCAAAGTTGCCTGCCACGACCTCGCCCAGCATGTGCTTGACGGTCTCGGCCAGACCCTTCATGGCGGAGGTCACGCACATGCCCTCGCCATAGGTGTCGATGTTGGCGGACTGGTCCACGTCCACGCCGATCAGCTTGCCGCCGACCTTGGCAGCAGCCTCAGCCGCGGAGGTGTAGATGCCGCCGCCGCTGGCGAAGACGACCTCCACGCCCAGGGTCTGATACCAGTTGTCCATGTAGGCGGTGATATCGCTGTCGCCATAGAACTGGTTGCCATAGGCATACTCCATCACGACCTGGTCGGCGATGCCCATCTCCACGGCAGCAGCGTCAGCGCCCTGCACGAAGCCATAGCCGAACCGCTGCACGGCGGGAACGGCCATGCCGCCCAGCACGCCCAGGTGGGTGTAGCCCAGCTTCACGGCGGCGTAGCCGGCCATGTAGCCGCACAGCTCTTCCTGATACACAGCGCAGTACACGTTGGAGGGCACGGTGTAGTCCTCGCCCAGATCGCCCTGCGCCACGTCCAGCGCGATGAAGGTCACGTCGGGATACAGCTCCGCGGTCTCCTTGATGGTCTCGGCAAAGGCGTAGCCGGGCATCACGATGACGTTGTAGCCGTCAGCCACAGCGGCGTCCACCATGGCCACACGCTCGGCGGTGGAGTCACCGGCGGGCTTGTAGTACTCGAACTGCAGGCCCTCGGCGTCACAGAACTCCTGGCAGGCCTCATAGGTGGTCTGGTTGAAGGACTGGTCGGTGATATCGCCGTAGTCAGTAATCATAGCCACCTGATAAGCGGCGGTCTCGGCGTTGCCGCCATCCTCCGCATCGGCGCCCCCGTCAGCGGCGGTGTCGTCCCCGCCGCCGCAGGCGACCAGGGACAGGGACATCACCAATGCCAGGAGCAATGCAAGAAACTTCTTCATTGGAATCTACCTTCCTTCGTTTTGTTATCCGCGCGAAAATCTCTCCGCGCAGGATGACCTCAACGGGTCAGGCCCATTATAACAACTCTTCCTGAGGATTGCAACCGCATTTCCAAATTGTTTTCTTTTTCGCCACATTTTGTTGAAATTTTTATGAATTTCGGATATCTTTTTTACGGTTTTGTAAAAAGCAGAACCAATTCTGCAAAATTTTTGCTGTGGTTTGTCACGGCTCTGTTTCCATTGTCACCGGTCATTTCCCGGAGAGGTTCGGCCTGTGCCGGACCGGGAAAATATGGAAAAGATGCTCCGCGTCCCGGCCCGGCGGCTTTGCCGGCGGGCCTCCCGCTTTCACCTTTGCCGAAAGTCGCCGCTGCGGCGGGCCGATCAACTATGAAGGGGGACTCAACGTCCCCCTTCATGCTTCCCCTGCGTGGCCGCGGGGTCTGATTCTTCTTTTTTGAACTCGCCTTACTTCTTCGCCATTTCCACGGCAACGCCCAGGGCGATCTCCATCATCTGGGTGAAGGTGGTCTGGCGGTCGGCGGCAGGCAGCTCCTCGCCGGTAATCAAGCTGTCGGAGATGGTACAGATGGCCAGGGCCCGCTTGCCCGCCTCGGCGGCGTTGCAGTACAGGGCCGCGCTCTCCATCTCTACGGCCAGCACGCCCATCTTGCCCCAGTCCAGAGTGTTGCCCGCCTTGTTGTAGAACACGTCGGAGCTGAGCAGGCTGCCCACATGGGGCTCGATGCCGAGCTTCCGGGCTACCGTCACGGCGGTCTCCAGCAGGGTGAAGTCCGCGATGGGGGCGAAGGTGCCGCCCAGGCCGAACTGGTGGGCGTAGTTGGAGTCCGTGCAGGAGCCCTGGCCGAACACCACGTCCCGCACCTTCAGCTGGGGGGAGATGGCACCGGCGCTGCCCACCCGGATGATGTTGTCCACATCATAGAAGTGGAACAGCTCATGGGAGTAAATGCCGATGGAGGGCATCCCCATGCCGGAGGCCATGACGGACACAGGCGTGCCCTGATAGGTGCCGGTGTAGCCCTGGACGCCCCGGACGTTGTTCACCAGCTTCGCGTCCTGCAGAAAGGTCTCCGCGATGAATTTGGCCCGCAGCGGATCGCCGGGCATCAGAACGGTCTTGGCAAAGGCCCCCTGGGCCGCCTCGTTATGGGGAGTTCCCATGCTTTCATTTCCTCCTTATTTCTCTTCCATGGCCTTCACGGCCTTGACGATGCGGCTGGTGCCCAGACGGTCGGCCCCCAGGGCGATGAAGTCCCGGGCGTCGTCCAGGTTGGCGATGCCGCCGGCGGCCTTGATCTTCACATGGGGGGCCACGTTTGCCTTGAACAGGGCCACGTCCTCTCGGGTGGCTCCGCCGCCGCCGAAGCCGGTGGAGGTCTTGATATAGTCCGCGCCGGACTGGGACACCACCCGGCACATCTCCACCTTTTCGGCGCTGGTGAGCAGGCAGGTCTCGATGATGACCTTCAGGAGCCGTCCCTGGCAGGCGTCCTTCACGGCACGGATCTCGTCCAGCACCCGGTCGTACAGGCCGTCCTTTACCCAGCCGATGTTGATGACCATGTCGATCTCCGATGCGCCGTTGTTCACGGCGTCGGTGGCCTGGAAGCACTTGGAGGCGGTGGTGTCGTAGCCGTTGGGGAAGCCGATGACGGTGCACACGGCGATCTTGCCCGCCACATACTCCGCCGCCTGCTTCACATAGGAGGCGGGGATGCACACGCTGGCGCAGCCGTACTTCACGCCATCGTCGCAGATGGCCCGGATCTGGTCCCAGGTAGCCGTCTGGGACAGCAGGGTGTGGTCCACCCGGGCCAGAATGGGCTTGAGTTCGTTGTTCATGATAAAAATCTCCTTTCGGATGCCGTACATATTTTTGCGGATACGATTCCATTGTAGCAGAAAAAACCGCCTTTGTAAACCTTGACACCGGCGGCGGGGCAAGGGTCTGCAACAGCGAATCCATGAACAGGAGCAGCAGGCAGAGGGTACATATCGAACATGACCTCGTAGGCTACATCCCCTTGGACGAGCTGCTAAAAGCGGAACAGGCATGACCGAAATCATGCCTGTTTCAAGAAATTTGATTTTACTGTCTTACCAGCAGAGAGCATTTCGCCGCAGCTTTTTATAGCGCTTTCACACAATATAGTGCGTCAAAAGCATCAGATAAAGTGTTTTTTCCGGCAGTAGCGGTACGGCGTGTCGGGGGTTTCGGCCCGGGCCAGGAGGTTGGCGGCAAAGACCAGGTCATGGATGGCGATGCCGTAGTTATACACCAGGATGCGCTGGACATTGTCCGTGCGGCCGGGGGCGGCACCGTTGAGCACGTCGGCGACGTTGGTGGTGACGGGGGCGAAGTGGTCGAAATACTTGAAGCCCCGGATCTGCTCCATTTCATCGGTGAACACCCGGTCGAAGAACAGGTCGCAGTTCTGGAAGCCCATGGTGCAGATGGGGATGACGGTGCAGCCCTCCTTGAAGTATTCGTCGGTGACGAAGTTCTCCGTAACCTTGGTAATGGCGGAGATCACCAGGTCAGAGCCGCCGATGACCTCCTCATAGGTGTCGCACAGGACGAAATGCACGTCCGGGTCCTGACGGAACAGGTCCATGATGCGGTTTTCGTGGCCGTGGCGGCCGATCATCTTCACCATGGCCAGGTTGCCCCGCTCATAGATGCAGGGCATGACGTTGTAATAGTCGCCGTCCTGCTGGGAGATGTGGATTTTGGGGGGCAGGGTGTAGCCGGACTTTTCCCGCAGGGCCTCGTCCACTCAGCGGATGAGCTCGCTGTCCGGAGTCTCGGCTGCAATGGCCCGGACGGCTTCAAAATCAAGTGCTTTCGTGTGTTCTCTCTCCATTTTCATCTTTCTTCTCTCATATAAGCCCTCCGGCTTTCGCCGGAGGGCTTCAGGGGTCATCAATAGAGCTTGGCTCCGGCGGGGATGTGGGGATCGACCATCAGCAGGTGGAGCTTCTCCTGGCCGTTTTCGTGATGCACGGCGGAGATCAGCATACCGCAGGAGTCGATGCCCATCATCGCTCTCGGAGGCAGATTGGTGATTGCAATGCAGGTCTTACCGACCAGTTCTTCCGGCTCATAATATTCGTGAATACCACTCAAAATGACCCTATCTACGCCGGTTCCGTCGTCCAAAACGAACTTTAAGAGCTTTTTGGACTTCTTCACAGCTTCGCATTCCTTGACCTTTACGGCACGGAAATCACTCTTGGAGAAGGTGTCAAAATCGACCTGATCCTCAAACAAAGGCTCAATCTGAACATTGGAAAAATCAATTTTTTCTTCCACAACGGGAGCAGTCTGAGTAGCCTCCGCAGGAGCCGAAACTTCCTTGGAACCCTTCTTGTCAGCGTCCAGCGGCTTCATTGTTGGGAACAGGATCACGTCCCGGATAGAGTCGGTGCCGCAGAGCATCATGGCGCAGCGGTCGATGCCGAAGCCCAGACCGCCGGTGGGGGGCATACCGTACTCCAGCGCCAGCACGAAGTCCTCGTCCATCATGTCGGCCTCCTCGTCGCCGTGGGCCCGCTTCTCCGCCTGAGCCTTGAAGCGCTGGTACTGGTCGATGGGGTCGTTGAGCTCGGAGAAGGCATTGCCCATCTCGCAGCCGCAGACGAACATCTCGTACCGCTCCGTCAGATGGGGGTCCTCCGGGCTGCGCTTGGCCAGCGGGCTCACCTCCACCGGGTACATGGTGATGAAGGTGGGCTGAATGAGCGTCTCCTCCACCTTCTGGTCGAAGGTCTCGTACAGGGCGTTGCCCCAGGTCTTGTCCACGCCGTCCATGTCGACGCCGACGCTCTTGGCGAGCGCGACGGCGGCCTCGGCGTCGCCCTCGATCGCCATAAAGTCCGCGCCGGTCACTTCCTTGACGGCGTCAGCCATCGTGACGCGCTTCCACGACGGGGTCAGGTCAATGTCCTTGCCGAGCCACTGGATCTGATAGGTGCCGAGGATCTCCTTCGCGGCGCCGGAGAGGATGGCCTCGAGGATGTCCATCATGCCGTCGAGGTTCGTGTAGGCCTGATAGAGCTCGCAGGTGGTGAACTCGGGGTTATGCTTGGTGTCCATACCCTCGTTGCGGAAGATGCGGCCAACCTCGTACACGCGCTCCATGCCGCCGACGATCAGGCGCTTTAAGTGCAGCTCGGTGGCGATGCGCATGTACATGTCGATATCGAGGGTATTGTGGTGCGTGATGAAGGGGCGCGCATTCGCGCCGCCCGCGATGGGGCTCAAAACCGGCGTCTCGACCTCCATAAAGCCGATGGAGTCGAGGTAGCGGCGCAGATACGCGACAAACTTCGAACGAATTTCGAAGTTGCGCTTGGACTCGGGGTTGATGATCAGGTCCACATAGCGCTGACGGTAGCGCGCTTCCTTATCGGTCAGGCCGTGGTACTTCTCCGGCAGGGGACGCAGAGACTTACTGAGCAGCGTGATCTTCTTGGCGCGCACGCTCATCTCGCCGCGCTGGGTGCGGAACACCTCGCCCTCGACGCCGACGATATCGCCGATGTCGTACTTCTTGAAGCGGTTGTACTCCTCCTCATCCATCTCGTCCTTGCGGGCGTAGAGCTGGATGCGGCCGGACTTATCCTGCAGATCGCAAAAGCTGACCTTGCCCATGCCGCGTTTGCTCATCAGGCGGCCCGCGACGCGGACCTCGCTGCCCTCAAGCGCGTCAAAGTTGTCCTTGATGTCCTGAGCATGGTGCGTCACGTCGAAGCGCGTCTCCTTGAAAGGATCGCGGCCCTCGGCGCGCAGCGCTGCGAGCTTTTCGCGGCGGACCTTCAGGATCTCGCTGAGGTCCTGCTCGGGAGCGTTGGTCTGGATATTTTCTTCAGCCATGATATTTCTTTACTCCTACTCTATATAATACAGCTTAACGTTCGATCTTGACGATGCGGTAGACGATGGTGCCGACAGGGGCCTCCACCATGACCTCGTCGCCCTCTTTTGCGCCCATGAGCGCCTTGCCGAAGGGGGAATCCTCGGAGATGGCGCGGTGCATGGGGTCGGCCTCCTGCGAGCCGACGACCTTATACTCGGGCAGCTCGCGGCCGGACTTCACATCCTGCACGGTCACACGGCAGCCGATGCTGATGCCGTTCGTGCCCGCGTCGTTTTCGTCGACGATGACGGTGTGCAGCAAGATCTCCTCGACCTCAGCGATACGGGAGTACAGCTTGCCCTGCTCGTTTTTTGCTTCATCATATTCGCTGTTTTCGCTCAGGTCGCCGAAGCCGCGCGCCTCTTTGATGAGGTCCGCCACTTCCTTTTCACGCACGGTCTTGAGGTAGGTGAGCTCCTTTTGCAGCTCTTCCTTGCGCTCCGCGCTCATCTTGTACTCTTTTTTCATGTTCGCCATATTGAGATCGTTCCTTTCTTTCGCGCCCGCAAAATTGCGCGGCGCGCACACGAATACCATTTTAGCGAAATAATTATAGTGATTTTGCCCCGTGTTGTCAAGGTAAGTTTGCGTTTTCTCCCCCATCGGGCGGCATTTTCACATCTTTTACCCAAATTTCGTCCGCGCGGCGCGCAAGCGAGGCGTAGAGTGCGCAGATGAGCTGATCTTCATTCCAGATCATCGCTGCATCGCCCAGGTTTTCCGTCCCATAGGCGACAGAAACCGCACCGCTCCCCAGCGGCAGCACAAGGCCGTCGGGCAGCGGGAAATCGTCGAAGCAGACGCTCAGGTCGGCGGCGATCCTCTCGTCCGTCTGCAATGTATGGACACTCGCGCCGCAGTCCCAGCGCAGCGTGCGCGCAAGGCGCTCGCCATTCGGCGCGCAGAGTGCAAGATAGCGCACATCTTTAGAGAGCTCGCGCGCCGCCGCTTCGAGCGCCGCACTCTGCGAGGGTGCGCACAGCGCGATACGCGCCCGCTCCGGCGCAAGGCCGAGCCGCGCCATCGCGCGGCGGATGATCTCCGCCGCCTTTGCCATGCGCAGCGGCTTTTCGGGCGGCGGCAGGACACCACAGCGCGCAAATACCTCCGCATATGGATAATCCTTGGGAAACACGGCATAACTCACACGGCGCTTTTGCAGGTATTTTGCTGCGCGCTTGGCCGAAAGTGCAGCAAGCATTCCCTCGCCGCGCGATGCGTAGGCCGCGCCAAAGCGCACGCCGCAGAGCGTGCGCGCGCCGTTTTTCTCCCCCGTGTCCCGATAGCAGACCAATCCCTGCAAAATGACCCCTCCCCGCAAAAAAGCTCCCCGCCAGTATATGGCGGGGAGCTTGTGCGTTATGCGGTTTACCAACCCTTGATATAGTCCGTGAGGTATTTGAGCGGGTTGATGATCTTTCCATTCTCGGTGATCTCAAAGTGCAGGTGCGGGCCGCTGCTCACGCCGGTCGTACCGGTGATGCCGACGACCTGACCCTGCGCGACATACGTGCCCACGCTGACCGAACGGGATGACAAATGCTGATACGTCGTCGTGTTGCCGCTGCCGTGGCTGACGACCACATAGTTGCCGCGGTACTTGTTGTAGGCCGAGATGATGACCGTGCCCGCCTTGGCGGCGACGGCCTGCGTCGTGTAGCCCACGCGGCCGATGTCGATGCCCGCGTGATTCCTCGACGCGCCCGCGATGCCCGTGTAGCGCGCGCCGAGCGGCGAGGTGACATACTTGCTCGAGCACGGCCAGATATAACCGCCGTAGGTCACGGTGGTGTTGCCGTTCTTTTCGGCAAGCTCACGGGAAAGGCGCACGATCTCCGCCTGCTGGCGCTCCATCGCGGCGTCCTTTTCCGAAAGGACCTGCTTGTACTGCGCTTCGTTCGCCTTGAGCTCGGCAAGCACCTTTTCCGCCTCAGCGCGCTGGGTGTTCAGCTCGCTCTTTTTGGCGACGAGCGTCTCCTTGGCGCTCTGCTGCTCGGCAAGGGACGTTTCGAGCGAGGCCTTCTTCTGCTCGATCTGCTCGCGCAGGGCACGCAGATCGTCGATGACCTTCTGGTCGCTGTCCATGATCTCGCTGATGAAGTCCATGGCGCTCAGCAAGTCGGAAAAGCTCGCCGAGTCGAACAGTACCGACCAGTACGACACCGTGCCGCGCTCCTCCATTGAGCGCACGCGCTCGCAGAACTTTTCGTACTGGCGCGCCTCTTCCTCTTCGTTCTCGCGGATCTCCTGCTCGGTCTGCGTGATCAGCGTCTCATACTCGCTGATGAGCGACTCAACGCCCTTGATCTCCGACTGAAGCAAGTTGATCTGCTTGTCGATATTCTCTTTCTGCGCAAGCGCGGCGCTCTTGTCATTCTGGATGGACTTGAGCTCCTTTTCAAGCTGCGACTTTTCCGAGTTCATCCCGCTGAGCTCGTCCTTGAGCTTGTCGATATCCGCCTGCGTGACGGCGGAGGCGTCCTGCACCAGGGAAAGCGGTGTCAGCTCCGCCAGCGTCAGCGACGCAACGACAGCCAGCACCAGGAGGATGCGTGCGATCTTTTTTCTGCTCATCGTCCGCCTCCCTCACACGTGCAGGAACTTGCGGATAGCCGTCAGGCTGCCACCCACACCGATCAGGATACCGGCGGCGGCAAAGATCGCAGCCACGGGCTGCCAGATCGACGTAAAGTCGACGATCGTCAACAGCTGCAGCCGGTCGGACATCGCAAGGCTCTTTGCGACCGATTCATACAGCAGCCACTGCAAGCCAAAGCCAAGCACCGCGCTGAGAAGGCCGATCATAAAGCCCTCGTACACGAACGGCCAGCGGATGAAGCCGTTCGTCGCGCCGACCATCTTCATAATGGCGATCTCGTCGCGGCGGTCGAATGTCGTGAGCTTGATGGTATTCGAGATGATGAAGACCGACACGAGCAGCAAAATGGCAATGAGCGCGATGCACACTACGCTCGCAACATTTCGCAGCGTGATAAAGCCGCCCGCGATGTCTTCGTCCACGCGGACATTGGCAACGCCTTCGACATTGTCGAGGATATCCTGCGCAGTCTTTCCGGAAATGCTCAGATTGTCAACATAGACAGCGTAGCGGTCGCGCAAAATCTCGGGGTCAAGGTTCTGGAACATGTTGTCCCCCTCGTAACGCGCCTCAAAGGACTTCATCGCCTCTTCCTTGCTGATGAAGACACATTCCTTCACATTGTCACGCTGCTCAATGGCGCGGCCCACGGCCTTGGTCTGCGCATCGTCGCAGCTCTCGTCCACGAAGGCGAGAATTTCATACTCGCTCTCGAGCTGCTGGAGCTGCACCTGCGCATTGTACGCCACGAGTGAAAATGTACCCATGACGACAAGGCAGGCGACCGTGATGCCCACGGCCGCAAAGGACATGAATCCGTGCGAGAACATGTTGCGCATGCCCTCGCCGAAAAAGTAAGAAAAATCGTGTTTGCGCATAGCTTACCTCGCATTATAGCCGACGCCGTCGCCATCGCTCGTGATGGCGCCCTGTTCGAGCGTGACGACGCGTTTTTTGAACTGATTGACAAGATCTTTCTCGTGCGTGACGACGACCATCGTCGTGCCGAGCTGGTTGATGCGCTCGAGCAGGCGCATGATCTCCAGCGAGCGCGCGGGGTCCAGGTTGCCCGTCGGCTCGTCGGCGATGATGGTGCTGGGGTTGTTGATGAGCGCACGCGCAATGGCCACGCGCTGCTGTTCGCCGCCGGAGAGCTCGTTGGGATAACGGTCGGTCTTTCCCTCAAGTCCGACGAGCTCAAGCACATAGGGGATGCGCTTTTTGATCTCGCGCGGCGAAGAACCGACGGCGCGCATGGCGAAGCCCAGGTTCTCGTAGACCGTTTTCTTCTCGATCAGGCGGAAGTCCTGGAAGATGACGCCGACGGAGCGGCGCAGCAGCGGGATCTGCCGCTCGGCAATGTTCGTCAGGCTGAAGCCGTTGACGGCGATCTGACCGGACGTTGGCACGATCTCGCCGGTGAGCAGCTTGATGATCGTCGACTTGCCGCTGCCGCTCGGGCCGACCAAAAAGACGAATTCCCCATCCTCGATGCGAAGCGAAATGCCCTTTAAGGCCGTCGTGCCGCTCTCGTATTCCTTTACTACATCGCTCAGGCGTATCATGCTCTTCCCTCAGTTTCCAGCAGGTTTTGACTCGATCCCGCAAATTTTCAGTCTTTATTATAGCGCGGCAAGTCCGCGATGGCAACAGGTAATTATGTAAACTTTCAACTTTTTTGCCGCAAAATGGCGAAAAAACAAGGACTGTCTGAAGACAGCCCTTGTCAAATTCTTTTTCTTTACGCTTCGATGCCGCGGGAGGCAAGGTACTTTTTGACCATGAGCGCGACCTTGAAGGTGATGGCGTCGTCGAACTCGCGCAGGTCGAGGCCCGTGAGCTTCTTGATCTTCTC
>ERZ834859.2379-NODE-2379-length-16491-cov-2.774398_pt1 | contig 16491 bp, 16 predicted proteins | sample MGYA00519947_ERZ834859 | MGnify/ENA primary metagenome ERZ834859 (study PRJEB31850, sample SAMEA3708763) | human gut metagenome | biome: human gut; feature: human-associated habitat; material: faeces | place: China | collected 2014 ...
CTCGGCAAGTCTGAAGATGAGGATGACGCACTGGGGGAGGAAGACGGCAGATCCGGCAGCGTGATTTCCTGCAGGGCCTTCTTGATGGCCTCCTGGAGGTTGTTTACCTCAACGCCGCCGGCAAGCTCCATGAACTTCGAGCCGACCTGAAAATCAATGGAGTTGGGCATGAAAACCTCACTTCTCGGTTTGTTCGAGAATGGCGAGCATGGCCGAGGCTTTGCCTCGCGCGGCATCGTGTTCGGGATTGCCCTCTTCACCCATGGAGAGCGCTACAACGAACGCGCCTTGGGCCTTTTCCCGATCCCCCATTTTGAGGTAACACATTCCGGCCTGAAGCAGGGGCACGGGGCTGGCGAGCGCGCCCATCGCCGAACAAAGCCCGTAGGCGTCCACGGCTTCCTGATACTTGCCGTTGGCCTGACGGCTTCCGGCGAGCCCCATCCAGAAACGGGGATCGTTGTGATCGTACAGGCACAGCCCGGAAAAGACGGTTTCGGCGTCCTTGTAGTTGCCGGACGTGTACAGGTTATATCCAAGGCTATACAGTGATTCCAACATATCCTGAGAGACGTTGCATACGTCCCCGATGGTGGCGCCGTTCAAGACGGCTTTGGTCATCGTTTCAAGTTCTTCCTGCGTATATTCGACCGCCGCACGTTTCTGTTCTGTCATGAAAAGCTCCTCGGGAACCGCCCCGCAACAGCGGGAAAAAGGGTGTTGGCGAAAGGTCAGCCCGCAGATCCGGGTACCCCCAAGCAACCGCCATCCGGTGAAGGGGCATCCCCCACATGTACGGGAACCATCCAGACGGGGCTGCCCCTGCGAAAGGGATCTTTACTGGCCGCGAGCCACGGCGGTAAGCGTCTGCATACCGGACTGGATAGCCGAGTTCGCGCCCTGCGTATACGAATTGTACTGGCCCATGAAGTCCTGCACATACACCATCTTGGTCTGGATATCCGTGCCGATGGTTTCCTGGTAGGCTTGCAGGGACTGAATGGCCACGTCCCACTCATCCTTATTATGCAAGCTGTCCGCGGTTTCCTTTGTAGGCTTGCTGACTCCACCGGTGGTCAAATCATAGGTGAGATTGTTTTTATCCATAAACTCCCGGACATCCGCGGGCATTTCAGTGCATCCGCCGCTGTCCTTGGCCTGATTCTGGAGTTCGCGGCACCTCTGGAGCATATCGGCAACTTCCTTCTGTTCGGCCTGAGCCCCCTCGATTTGCTTGATGTAACCGAGGGCCGAATCCTTGGCCGAGGCGGCCAATTCCATCTGGAGCTTGGCGAAAATGAAGTTGACGCTTGTGCACGTGCCGAGGCTGCCTACACTGGAGACACTTCCCGAACCGCTGTTTCCGCTGACTGGATCCATATATCATTCTCCTTGGATACGTTATTTATTGCCCGCGGGCCACGCTGGTGAGCGTCTGCATACCGGACTGGATGGCCGAGTTCGCTCCCTGCGTGTACGAGTTGTATTGGCCCATGAAGTCCTGCACATAAACCATCAGCGTCTGGATGTCCGTACCGATGGTTTCCTGATATGCTTGAAGGGATTGGATTGCGACATCCCACTCGTCTTTGCCCAAAATATAATCTTTATCCGTGTTTGGGAAAGTTAATTCGTGCTGTTCCATAAACGTGGCCAGCTCTTTCGACATAGGGTAGCAATCTTTACCTGTCACGGTGACTCCATTGATGCTTTTTTGCCCTACGCCCGTACCATTTTCCCCCTCGTTCTGAGCTTGCCGAGCCTGCTGGAGCAAATCAGCTACTTCCTTCTGTTCGGCCTGCGCACTCTCGATCTGCTTGATGTAGCCGAGGGCCGAATCCTTGGCCGAGGCGGCCAGCTCCATCTGGAGCTTGGCGAAAATGAAGTTGACGCTTGTGCACGTGCCGAGGCTGCCTACACCGCTGACGCTTCCCGAACCGCCGACTCCACCGATACCTTGACTCATACTTCTCCTATATAAAAGAGTTAAAGACGGACGACTCCACGGCGGCCCGCGCCGGGAGCTTTGCCGGAAGGACGGTTATCCAGGGAGGCTTGCGCCTTGCGGGCTTCCCCGGCGCGCTTGGCCTCTTCCTTCGCTTTGGCGACGAGCGCTTCCACTTCCGGCGTCATCGCCTCCTGCTGCTTGAGATCGTCTTCCGTGAGCCCCATGCCCTTGAGCTGCGCATCAAATTTCTGGTTGAGGCGGGACAGCTCGTCCTTGAGGGCGCTGAGCTGTTCTTCCTGAGCCTGCATGTCTTTTTCCGTGAATGCCATGTCGTTGCTCCTGTTGTTGGTGCTTCATTTTTAGCATGTTCCGTGCCAAACAAACAAATACGGGGAATTTCGGCTCATCAAGCCTTTTTGCATGGTTTTCCGTGCGCAGAAAACAAACAATATTGGCACTATTTCGCCTTTACATCTACCAACATTGTTCTCATCCATTGATAAATCTTCTTTGACAACTACTACAGGCTATTACCCAAATCAATCAAAAAGGAGGCGCTTGTAAGACGTTGCGGCCTATGATACTCGCTAAGCGATGATTGGCATATTTCTCGCATGATTTCTTGCGGGCCGGTATGGATCGGTTCCCGGAATCACGTGTTCCCGCAGCCTCCAGGCACGGGGGCCGACTCATTTCCCGGCGGGGAGCCGGGCAGGAGGAGGCATGTCCATAGATTTTTCCGTCACCACTATGAGCCAGATGGCCGGAGGCGCAACCGCGTCGGCGGCGAGCTCTCTCGCCACGGGCTCACTCATGGGGAACGCCGCCGCGCAGGTGGAAGACCCCATGTCGCTGCTCGCCGATGCGGCCGAAGAACTGACCTTTGCGGCTGACACCACTGACGAATACGAACTTGAGGACCGCAAGGAGCGGGAACGCGCTGAAAGCGCCTATGCCGAGCGCGTCAAGCTCTATCAGGATCTCATGCACGAGGCGGGCAAGTCGCAGAACATCGATCGCCTGAAGGACAGCCTGCGCGCCCGCGAAGGCCGGGAAAAGGCCTCACGGGAGGCGCTTTACCGCTTTCCGGACCCGAGCGACGCCTATGCCGCCCTTTCCGAGGCGCTTGACGCCTTTTCGGATGATCCGTCCGTTGATCCTTCCGTTATTGAAGATATCCGGCAAGGACTCGTCGAACTCGAAACCGAATACGGCCCGCAGATCCGTTCGGGCGTCCAAGGCGCGCTCGCCGCTGCCGGATATCCCGAACTGGACAGCGCGGACGGCCTGCGCGACCTGTACCGCCAGACCGTCTGCGACTTTACGGACGTCAACGCCGCCTTCACCCACATCCACGAGAAATACGGCGATGTGGGCTTCGGCAAGGCGATGGATTTCCTTTTCAACGCGCTGGGCAACGACCTCGCCACGGACGTACCGAGCATGGAAACCACCCATCTCGAAAGCGTCCACGCCACCCTCGAACAGGTGCGTCTCCTGCAAAGCACGCATGTCCAGTGCGAACGCCTGCTCCAGCGCTGGCAGGATGTCCACGGGGTCCAATGCGGGCTTGCTCCGATGGAGTTGCTCGGCGATTTGGTTGACCTGCGCAAAGAACATTTCCTCGGAGCCATGCAGATCGATCGCATTGCCTCCAAGGCCAAGGCCCCGGATATCGAACGCGAAGTGCTGTTCCTTCAGGAACTCCTGAATATGGCCCGCAACCTGCCCGTCCAGCTTTTCGACGGCGAACAAGGCCGCATGAAGGTCATCGACGCCGTACAGGAATCCGTGGACGCCGCCATCCGGCGTGAAGACGAATACCTCGCCAGTTTGGGAGACGCGTGATGATCGAACGTGAAATCGCCGAATTCGGTAGACGCATGGGTATGCCCGCCTTTTCCCTTTCCCCTGCGGGGCTCGCCGCGCTCGACGTGGAGCGCCTCGGGCGGCTCCATCTGGAGCTTGCCGAAAACGCCGGGGAGCGTGAGCTGCTCGTCTACCTCGCGCGGGCCGTGCCGGAGTATGACGTGAAAGCCCCACGCCGCGTGCTCGAGCGCTGCCATTACCGGCACGCCGATCCCATGCCGCTGTCCGGGGGGGTGCACAAGGGCAATATTATCCTTCTCACCCGTTTCCCCGAACGACAGGCGACGGCGGCGGGCATCGAAAGGGCCGTCCTGTTCCTCAGCGGCGTCATGGATACCGTCGCCAAAGCCTGATTCCGCAACCTCGGTTTTCTTTACCGGCAAAGGAGGACAGCCATGCCGAGCATCAACCTTCTGGATCCTTCCCTCGGCATCCAGACCATCATGGAGAGCCCGGCGGCAACGCGCGGCGGCATCCCCGAGGCGAGGCCCCTCGCCTCCAATGTCCTGCGCGAGGCCGGGCTTGAGGAACTGTATTCCCCGTGCAACGCGCACCACCTCGTGGAGCAGGCGCTCTGCCCGGATGCGGGCGACGGCGACATCCTCCGCCCGGAGGTGTTTTCCGGCAACCTCGCGGGATGCCTGGAAGCCTTGAAGGATTCCGATGATCCCGCCGTCCGGGCGCTGGCCGACGGCGAACTGGCCCCGCTGCTTCAAAACAAGGAACTCCTCAACGCCTACATGGGCCTGATGATAGGGGGTTAAGGTGGCGCTTACGCAGGAACAGCGCAACACACTGTCCATTCTGGGATATCTGTATTACCGCATGGGGCGTCTGGACAATGCCGCCACGGTCTTCGCGGCGCTGGACAAGCTCGCCCCCGAAGGTATGGACGCCATTTCCCGGAGGGCCGCCGCCACGCTCGCGGCCATTGAAACGGATCGCGGCAATGCCGAAAAAGCCCTCCAGCTGCTGCACCGGGTCATGGACGGGCAAACCCTCTCCACCCGCCATGCCGCCCTGCACCTGCTCCGGGCACGCGCGCTCTGGCAGCAGGGGCGCAAGGATGAAGCGAGGGCCGCGGTCAACGAATACCTGTACCTCGCCGGCAACGGCCCGTCCGCGCAAGCGCTGGCCGAGCCCCCCTTCAACAGCATGGGCAAACGCGTATGAGCCTGTTCACCACGGCCCGTTCCGCCGTCGGCGTGGTCACGCGCCACAACGACATCAACATCGTCTTCCTGCTCGTCACCGTCATCGCGCTGATGATCATCCCGCTGCCCACGCCGGTGGTGGATACGCTCATCGGCGTGAACATGGCCCTGTCCTTCACCATCCTGATGATGACCATGTACGTGCGGACGGTGCTGGACTTCTCGGTCTTTCCCACGCTGCTCCTGTTCACCACCCTGTTCCGGGTGGGCCTCAACATCACGACCACGCGCCTCATCCTGCTTCAGGCGGACGCGGGCGAAATCATCTTCACGTTCGGCGAATTCGCCCTTGGCGGCAACTTTGTGGTCGGCGCGGTGGTCTTCCTCATCCTGACCATCGTGCAGTTCCTCGTCATAGCCAAAGGCGCGGAGCGCGTGGCCGAAGTCGGGGCGCGCTTCACCCTCGACGCCATGCCCGGCAAGCAGATGTCCATCGACGCCGACATGCGCGCCGGGGTCATCGACATGGAGGAGGCGCAGCGCCGCCGCGAGCGCATCAGCCAGGAAAGCCAGATGTACGGCGCCATGGACGGTGCCATGAAGTTCGTAAAAGGCGACTCCATCGCCGGGATGATCATCGCCGTCGTGAATATCGTGGGCGGCACGATCATCGGCATCACCCAGAACGGCATGACCGCCGGGGACGCCCTGCACACCTACGGCATCCTCACCATCGGCGACGGGCTGGTATCCCAGATCCCCTCGCTGCTCATCTCCATTTCGGCGGGCATCCTGATCACCCGCACCGGCGATTCCGACGACAACGTGGGCTCGCAGATCGGCCTCCAGATATTCGCCCAGCCCAAGGCGCTGCTCATGGCGGGCGGGCTGGTGTTCCTCTTCGCCCTCATCCCCGGCTTCCCCAAGCCGCAATTGTTCACGCTGGCGGCCCTCCTCGGCGGGCTCGGCTATGTGCTCAAGCGCGTCAACGAAACCCCGCAGGCCCCGGACGCCAAAGAGGAACTCTCCAAGTCGCTCACGCCCACGGCCCGCCCCAAGTCCCGCCCCGGCGCGGCGCGGGACGAGTTCGCGCCCACCGTGCCCATCATCCTCGATATCTCGGTGGACATGGGCGCATCTCTTGATTACGCTTCGCTCAATGAGGAACTGGCGAACCTGCGCCGCGCGCTCTATTTCGATCTCGGCGTGCCCTTCCCCGGCATCAACATCCGGCCCAACCCCGGCCTGCCGGAGCTTTCCTACGTCCTGAACGTCAACGAAATCCCCATGTCGCGGGGGAAACTCGAAAAAGGCATGGTCCTCGCCCGCGATACCAGCGAAAACCTGTCCATGCTTGGCGTGGAATTCAAGCTCGGTGAACGGTTCCTGCCCGACGTCGAGCCCCTCTGGGTCCCCGAGTCCAAGGCCGCGTCGCTGGAGCGCGTGGGCATCAGCATCATGAACCATGCGCGCATCCTCGCCTACCACCTTTCGCTGCTGCTCGCCCGGCACGCCTCATCGTTCCTCGGTATGCAGGAATCCAAGTACCTGCTCGACAAGATGGAGGAACGCGCCCCCGATCTGGTCCGCGAAGCCACCCGCCTGCTGCCCACGCAGCGTATTGCGGAAATCTTCCAGCGGCTGGTGCAGGAGCAGATATCCATCCGCGACCTGCGGAGCATCCTTGAAGCGCTCATCGAGTGGAGCCCCAAGGAAAAGGATACCGTCATGCTCACCGAGTACGTCCGCAGCGCCCTGAAGCGCCAGATCAGCTACATGTATTCGAAGGGGCAGAACATGCTGCCCGCGATCCTGCTGGACCCCTCGGTCGAGGAGACGATCCGCAAGGCCATCCGGCAGACCTCGGCGGGCGCGTTCCTTGCGCTTGATCCCGATACGACGCAGCGGTTCCTGCGCGCCGTGACCGAGTCCGCCGGGAAGTACACGGCCAACACGCAGAAGCCGGTACTCATGGCTTCCATGGATATCCGGCGGTATGTGCGCAGGCTTATCGAGGGCGAGCATTACGGCCTGCCCGTTGTTTCGTACCAAGAGGTCACGCCCGAGATTTCGATCCAGCCCGTCAGCAGGATCAGGTTGTAGAGAGAATCGGGTGAGGGGAAAGGGTATCCTTTCCCCTCACCCGTACCCCTCCCCTATCCCCCCAAACTTTTTGACTGGTGGGGAGGCCGCACGGCGGGAGTCCCGTCGGCGGAATCCCCGCGCCGGACAGCACTATGGAATCAGCCGCCATCGATTACGCCATGAAAGCGCTCTATCTGGTGCTCATGTTGTCGATGCCGCCCATCATCGTGGCCTCGCTCATCGGCATCCTGTTGAGCCTCATTCAGGCGATCACCCAGTTGCAGGAACAGACGCTGACCTTCGGCGTCAAGCTGCTGGCCGTAGTCCTGACCCTCTTCATCATGGGGGGATGGCTCAGCGGTGAAAGCCTTCGCTATGCGGACGATATTTTCAGCCGTTTCTACATGATACGCTGATTGGCGAGGGCCGGGGAAGACCCCGGTGCGAAGAAGAGGGCTAGGATAGGGGGAGACAGCGGCATCGCCGGGCGGCACGTTGCAAAGCGGCCTGCATCTTCCACGGAGGCTTCATTTGGATTATCAGGCACTGTTCAACGAACTGCACCTTTTCGAGCAACTGCTGGCGCTGCTGGTGGGGATGCCCCGGCTGTTCATGCTCGTGCAGGTGGCCCCGTTCATGGGCGGGAACATCCTCACGGGGCAGTTGCGGACCACCGTGGTTTTTGCCTGTTATCTCATACTGCACCCCGCCATCGTCGCCAGCCTCCCCGAAACGCAGGGCCTCTCCCCCTCCACGTTCGCCCTGTACGGGGCCATCCTTGTCAAAGAAACGCTCATCGGGATGCTTCTCGGCTACCTGTCCGGCATGTTGTTCTGGACCATCCAGTGCGCGGGCTTCTTCATCGACAACCAGCGCGGCGCGTCCATGGCGGAAGGGGCCGATCCGCTGTCCGGCGAACAGACTTCGCCGCTCGGCTCGTTCTTTTTCCAGAGCGCCGTCTACCTGTTTTTTTCCACCGGCGCATTCCTCGCCCTGCTTGGCGTGGTTTACGCCTCTTACGAAATCTGGCCGGTCACGCAGCTCATCCCGCTCAGCGTGTTTAAGGACATCAACCTGCCGTTGTTCTTCGCCGGGCGCGTGAGCTGGCTTCTGCTCATGATGCTTCTGCTTTCCGGCCCCATCGTGGTGGCCTGCCTGCTCACCGACGTTTCGCTCGGGCTCATCAACCGCTTCGCTTCGCAGCTCAACGTGTACGTGCTTGCCATGCCCATCAAGAGCGGCGTCGCGGCCTTTCTGATGCTGTTCTATTTCATGATGCTGCTGTCGAACGCGACAGGATTGTTCGATGGGGTCAAGGCCGATTTCGAGCAGCTCAGGAGGCTGTTGCCGTGAGCGACAAAACCGAACAGCCAACACCGAAACGCCTCCGCGAATCGCGCGAGAAAGGGGATGTGTGCAAAAGCCAGGACGTGCCGTCGGCCCTGACCGTGCTCGCCTTGTCCGTCTATATTGTCGTGATGGGGGGGCAGCTGCTGGAATCGCTGCTGGCGATGATGGAGCTTCCCATGAAGCTGTTGTCCACGCCCTACGCCGAGGCCGCGCCGCGCGCCGCCGAAGCCACGTTCCACATAGCTGTTTCTATCGTCGCCCCGCTCGTCGGCCTCGTCATGGCCGTGGCCCTCGTCGCCAACCTCGGACAGGTGGGTATACTGTTCGCCTTCAAGGGAGCCATGCCCAAGCTCGAAAACGTAAGCCCGTCCAAATGGTTCCAGAAGGTTTTCTCCATGAAGAACCTTGTGGAGTTCCTCAAGAACATCATCAAGGTGACGGTGCTCGGCGTTACGGTCTGGGTTGTCATGCGGGATCATCTGCCGACGCTGTTCGCCATCCAGCGGGGGACGATCTGGACCATGTGGGAAGTCCTCGGGATGGCTGTCAAAGACCTGTTGCTCATGGCGGCGGGCGTCTTCTGCGTCATCGCCGCCGTGGACTATCTTTTTCAGAAATGGCAGTACACCAAGAACCATATGATGTCGAAAGATGAAGTCAAACGGGAGTACAAGGAGATGGAGGGCGACCCGCAGGTGAAGGGCAAGCGCAAACAGCTCCATCAGGAAATGCTCTCCCAAAACGCGCTGGGCAACGTGCGCAAAGCGAAGGTGCTCGTGACCAACCCGACCCATTACGCCGTGGCGCTGGATTACGAAAAAGACAGGACGCCGCTCCCGGTTATCCTTGCCAAGGGCGAAGGGTTCCTCGCCCAGCGCATGATACGGGTGGCGCAGGAAGAAGGCATCCCGATCATGCGGAATGTGCCGCTGGCCCGCAGCCTTTTTGAAAACGGGACGGAAAACGCCTACATCCCCAAGGATCTCATTGGCCCGGTGGCCGAAGTACTGCGCTGGGTGCAGTCCCTCCAGCGGCAATGACGAACGCACAGGAAACGAACGTGAAGCAAGAACCTCTCTCCGAACAGGCGTTTCTGGATACCCTGATCAACCTTTGCGACGATCTGGCTTGGGGCCGCCCCGCCAGCGAGGACAGGCTGTTCGCCCTCACCAAGGAAGGCGCGGGCCCAAAGAATTATGTCCGGCTCGCGGAAGCCTTCGGCATGATGCTGGTCAAGGTGGAAAGCCGGGAGTACCACCGCTCGCAGCTCATTGCGGATCTGAAAACCCGCAACGCCGAGCTGGAGGAAGCGCACAGGCTCCTCGCCGAGCGCAACACGCATCTGATGCGGACCATTCAGGAAAACTACCAGACCAAGAAGATCGTGGGCCAATGCGAGGCCATGCGGAAGGTCATTCAACTTGCCCTGACCATCGCCCGCCGCCCCATCAATACGCTTATCCTCGGCCCCACCGGGGCTGGGAAAGAAGTCATCGCCAAGGCGATCCATTTCAACTCGCCCCGGCGCGAAGGGCCGTTCGTAGCGGTCAACTGCACGGCCATCCCCGACTCGCTGTTTGAAAGCGAGATGTTCGGCATCGAAAAAGGCATCGCCACGGGCGTCAACGCGCGTAAGGGCCTCATTGAGGAAGCTTCGGGGGGCACGTTGTTTCTCGACGAGCTGGCGGACATGACCTTGCCCAATCAGGCCAAGCTGCTCCGGGTTTTGGAGGAGCGCGAAGTCCTGCGCGTGGGCAGTTCCAAACCCGTGAGCGTGGACATCAAGCTCATCGCCGCCACCAATGCCAATCTGGAAGAAGCCGTCCGCAAGGGCAACTTTCGGGAAGATCTCTATTACCGCATCAATGTGGCGGAAATCAGGGTTCCTCCCCTGCGAGATCGCGGAGATGACATCCTTTTGCTGGCACAGCTTTTTCTTGAGCGCCATTGCGCCTATATGGGACGGCCTCGGCTTTCGCTCTCTCCCGCCGTGTGCAGGCAGCTTCTGCAATACGGCTGGCCCGGTAATGTACGTGAATTGAATAACGAAATGGAACGCGCCGCCTCTCTGACGATCGGCAACCGTGTGGAGCTTTCCGATCTCTCCACGCGCATCGTGCCGGATGAAGTCAGATGCCACCTTCTCGAAACGGAACCGCTCATCAGCCGGGATAGGGCAGATACCCCTCGGGAGGAAACGCCAACGGCGCAGAACTACAACCTGCAAGAAATGGAGCGCAAACTCATCCTTGATGTGCTGAACAAAACCGGCGGCAACAAGAGCAAAGCCGCAGAACTGCTCGGCATCACACGGGAAGGCCTCCGGAAAAAACTCCTGCGCATGGGCATCAACGACAAAGAGCCCCCTCACGGCGACGGCAGGGCTTGACATTCACCGGCCTGAACACCTAAAACAATACGTTCCTAACGCGCGCCCGTAGCTCAGTCGGATAGAGCGACAGCCTCCTAAGCTGTAGGCCACAAGTTCGATTCTTGTCGGGCGCACCAGAAAATTCAGCCTCTTAGAGAGATACTCTAAGGGGCTTTTCTTTTTGCAAGCCCTTTTATCCCGCTCTTATCCCGCTATATTAGATGAACCAATGGGAAATTTTCAGATAGATTGGGAAGATTCATCTTTCTTTTTTCTGTCCGCTGCCCGTACAGGATGAGGTTTTGAAACAAAAAAAATACGGTGGAGGCTGAAAAATCAGCCTCCACCTTTTTTACTCGTCCATTTCATCCGCTATAGCGGTCAAAATCGCAATCACCACAGGTATCCATTTTCCGAGACTCATATCTTTTCCTTCCTATCTGGCTATGAAACGGGACAAACGGCACTGGCGTGCAGTTCCGCAATCCCATTCAACGTGTTTTCCGAGACACGGCGGCATCCTCGTCAAAAGCCCCAATCGGCACAGTCAGCAGGTATCCGCCATGCGTTCCTCCTCAAGACCCCTTCGAACAGTCCGAACAGTGCCGGAGCAAGCCGTGGAAGCGTCTCAATGACGCGGCTGGCATAAGGCAGCAAGGTTGCGATGTTCGAACACATGATGCCGAGTCCGTAACATCTGTTTGTTCGGAACACCATTGCAGGATGGCCTGTTCCGGCGCATATCGGATTTTCCTGGCGGAAGAGGATTGATGCTGTCTGCAAGATAGTCAGGTCTCGCCCTTACGGAGTCATTTTTCTTGAAAAATTCCGTCATGGAACTGTTCAGCACCTCAGCTATTTCCCCGATTCGGTTGAACCTAGAAGCAACGTATCCGTTCCAGATACGCCCAGTATATCATATTAAATAACTAGTAAATATAATTGGCTCTATATAGCAATATTTGTACATGAGCAGTCCTTGATTTCGATATTTTTATTTACACACGTAACTATTCGTGTTATTATATTAAACTGAAATCAATTATAAAAAATTATTAATATTTTCTCAAATAAGAAAATAGGGGCAACCTTGGGAATATTTTATTCCTCGTCTCGCTGATAAAACAAGCGACAATATATCATTAAATATTTTATTCATTTTTTTCAAATAATTATGGAATATTCATTCATGCATAAAATAGTTGTTCCTAACACAATTCTTATTGTCGATGATGAAATGAACCGTGATGTGTTGGGAAATATTTTTTCTGCGTCTCATTCCATTGAAATGGCTGAAAATGGAAAAGAGTGTCTCAATAAAATACTAGAATGTGGACAAAAATTTTGTGCTGTCCTTCTGGATGTGGTCATGCCTGTAATGGGTGGTATTGAAGTATTGAAAAAACTTAACAGAGATGGTGTTGTTGATCATATTCCCGTCTTTCTTATTACTGGAGAAACAGATACGAGAATCATCAAGCGAGCATATGAACTCGGCGTGATGGATGTCATTTCTAAACCTATTTCTTCGTATATGGTGCAACGCCGGGTTAATTCCGTTATTGAATTGTTTACGGCACGTAAACGACTCTCCAGTGTGGTGGGCCAGCAAAAAGATCAGCTTTTAAAACAGGCCAAAAGAATCCTGAGGCTGAACATGGGGATGATAGAGTCTCTTTCAACAGCCATTGAATTTCGCAGTGGCGAGTCCGGTGAGCACATCCGGAAAATACATGACATCACTAAGCTGTTCCTTGAAAATTCCCCACTGGGCAGAGATTTTTCGACGGAGGAAATTGAGCATATTTCTTTGGCCGCGATTATGCATGACGTTGGGAAGATTTCCATTCCTGACGCCATATTGAGCAAGCCAGGCCGCCTTACCCCCGAGGAGTTTGAGATCATGAAGACGCATACGACACAAGGAGGACAACTTCTGAAGAGAATTCCGCAGATGAGGGAACTGCCGTTTTTCACATATGCCTACGATATTGCCAAATACCATCATGAGAGATGGGACGGACGCGGATACCCGGAGGGGCGCAAGGGCGACGATATCCCTTTATGGGCACAGATAGTCTCCATTGCAGACGTATATGACGCGCTGGTCAGCCCACGGTGTTACAAGAAGGCTTTCAGTTTTGAGGTGGCCCTTGGCATGATTGTCAGCGGCGAATGCGGCGTGTTCAATCCAAACATATTGGCATGCTTTCGGGAAATTGAGGGTAAGCTCCGCACTCTCTACGGTAGCGGCCCGGAACGATTGTGCGAGTGAGGCAAAAAAATATGGATCAGACAAGAAAGGCAAGACTTGAGGCGGGCGGAATTATGGTGGACGAAGCTCTTGAACGCTTTATGGGAAACGAGGCTATGCTTGAGCGCTATTTACAGAAATTCCTCAGCGAAAAGAGCTATGCCATGCTGCGGGATTCTCTAGCCTCAAACGATTGGGAAGCGGCTGGCAGAGCAGCGCACACGCTGAAAAGTGGTACCATAGGATGTGAGGCCATGCAGGAGCTTGTGATTCTGCAGGAACGTCATATCCGCGCCGGAGAATGGAAAGAAGCCGTTGGTATGATGCCAGAGATATCCAACAGCTACGAGAATATTTGCGGTGTGATCCGGGCGTAACGTACAGGGTATTGAGCAGAAGGACGTATAAAGGGATATTGCGTACTGCTGTATATCTACATAATACTAGGTAATTAAATGAAAAGTTACAGCGGAATACCATATACGACGAGAAAACAGGCCGCAGACGATGTAAAGACACAGCTTGTTGGTTTTATAAAAATACCCAAATGGCTGCTTGGGCTCTGTCTTATTACTGTTTTCTATATTTTGTTCGTCTGTTTCTCCATGTATAAAATAGGCGATTCAACAACGCAGCTCTATGAGTATCCCTATACTGTCTCACGCAAAGCGCAGGAAATGAAAACCGCCCTCTATGGCATACGAATCTCTCTGCCATCTCTTCTAGCCACGCCCGACATCACCGCTGCCCAAATTAATGACCTCCTTCGAAAACAGAGGGCTATGCAGGACAAGTCGTTGGAAGAGATCACGCTCAAGTTCCGGGGGAATGAGAAAGAACTGGCTTATCTGAAAAGATGTATGGCTGAATTGCGGGAAGCCCGAAAAAATATGGTCAATAACCTATTGGGCAATCTGGATTTTCAGTACATCAATGCCTATTATGCCCGTGAGGTTCTCCCACATTTTGAAAAGGTGGATAAACTGCTAGGTAACTTGGGCGATGCCGCCGAACACCGTGGCAATGCAATCTTGGCAGAAATGGACAAGCTGAGAACCTTTTCCATCATTGCTACGCTGCTTATGGGAATAAGCATCATCTTGCTGATTCTCCACACCCGCAAACTGGAATGGGATAAATACAAGGAAAGCGCATACCGCGAAAAACTCCTCAATCTGCTTGCAGCCAACATAGATGAAATATTTTTCATTTCACGCGAAGATAAATCTTTTGAATATGTGAGCTCAAATAGTGAACGCGTCATAGGCGTACCGCCTGAAAAATTTATTCATGATTACAGAAAATTATATTCTCTTCTAGCGTGTAAGGACAGCGACTGGTTGCGCGCAGTGCTCGACGATACGTCCTCAAATATGAAGGAACGGGACGTCGTGCTTGGTGAAGAGGGGCGCCGCTTCAATATCCGGGTGTATCCCATATTCCTAAATGGTGTTCTGAGCCAGCGCATTATCGTATTATTCGATCAAACTAAGGAATTTGCCTATCGACAGGCACTGAGCGACGCTCTTGAGAATGCCCGCAACGCAAATACCGCCAAAAGTAATTTCCTCTCCCACATGTCTCATGAAATCCGTACGCCGATGAACGCCATTATCGGTATGACGGTCATTGCCCTGACCCGGCTTGACGATCGATCCCGCATGGAGGATTGCCTCACCAAAATAGCTCTGTCCTCACGCCATCTGCTCGGCCTTATCAATGACGTGTTGGACATGTCCAAAATCGAAGGCGGCAAGCTCACCATTGCTCATGAGCCGTTCAATTTTAAAATATCTCTACAAGGAGTTATCAATCTTATTCAGCCTCAAGCGCTGGAACGCGGGCTGGATTTTGAGGTGTCCCTGTCCGGGGTTGATGAAGAAGAGCTACTCGGCGACGCACTGCGACTTAACCAGATTCTTATCAATATTCTGTCCAATGCACTCAAATTCACCCCGGTCGGGGGCTCTATACGGCTGGAGGTACACCAGATCCATAAAAAGAACAATAATGTGCAGTTCCGCTTTGTTATCCGTGATACGGGCATTGGTATGAGCCAAGAGTTCATAAAGCGGCTTTATACCCCCTTTGAACAGGCCACATCCTCCACCGCTTCAAAATTTGGTGGTACTGGGCTCGGCATGGCCATTACCAAAAATCTTGTTTCTTTGCTGGGCGGCACGATATTCGTGAAAAGCGAGGAAGGCAGGGGAACCGAGTTTACTGTGGAACTCCCCTTTGGCCTGAGCGGACGGCAGTTAGAAAAAGGCAAAGGCGAGCTGGAGCCACTCAAAGTGCTCGTAGTGGATGACGACTACGATACCTGCGAGCACGCCTGCCTGTTGCTGGATAAAATGGGACTTCGTACCCGATGGGTGCTCAGCGGTGCGGAAGCCGTGAAGGTTGTGCAAGAATCCCATGTTAGTGGTGATGGTTACGACGTATGCTTCATAGACTGGAAAATGCCGGACATGGATGGCATGGAAACCGTCCGCCGTATCCGTAATGAAGTCGGGCCGGAAACTCTTATCATCATTATCAGCGCCTATGACTGGGGAGCGATAGAAGAAAAGGCGCGTGCCATTGGAGTTAACGGATTCATCGCCAAGCCCTTTTTCGCTTCCAATCTTTACAATACGCTTACTTCATTAACACGGCGCACGGCTCCGAAGAGAGAAATAGAAGTTTCCGCCCCCCCGGAATCAGAGGCGGAAGCTGCGCATCAGCATTATGACTTTACGGGGAAGCATATACTGCTGGTTGAAGACAATGAATTCAACCGTGAAGTCGCCCAGGAGTTTCTTGAAATGACAGGGGCCACGGTCGAAAGTGCCGAAAACGGATCAGAGGGAGTAGCTCTTTTTACGGCCTCGGAAACCGGGCAATACGACATTATTCTGATGGATGTGCAGATGCCGGTCATGGATGGCTATGAGGCGACACGAACCATTCGCGCTTCGGTACATCCTGACGCGAACTCCATCCCCATTCTTGCCATGACGGCCAACGCCTTCGCCGCCGATGTGGGCAGGGCGCACAGCGCCGGCATGAACGACCACATCTCGAAGCCAATCGACGTGGACCAGCTCATAGGGGCGATTCAGCTTTGGACGAATAATAAAAGAAAGCAAAAATAATTTGAGTCAAACAGGCTTGAAACGGCGGAGCAGGAAAATAGCGTCACCTTTGCCGAGATGGCGATTCAATTTATCCAGCCAGTCGAAAGCGACAGTGCATCAGCGACGGGATGCCCGCTCTGCACCGCAAGGACGGCATGTAGAAGCCCGAACCGAATGTCACGATACTGGCGTAGGAATGCGCGGGCGGTATCTACAGCCTTTGTGTTGTTCCGTACGTTACAGCAGCACGGTATGTTCATAAAAGGGCCCGCTTTGCGGACCGCTCGGGAGAGCGTACGGTTCGCATCCGTAAGGTCGAGAGTTCGATCCTCTTCGTCTCC
>ERZ834859.2382-NODE-2382-length-16476-cov-2.696060_pt1 | contig 16476 bp, 9 predicted proteins | sample MGYA00519947_ERZ834859 | MGnify/ENA primary metagenome ERZ834859 (study PRJEB31850, sample SAMEA3708763) | human gut metagenome | biome: human gut; feature: human-associated habitat; material: faeces | place: China | collected 2014 ...
CAGAGCGACAGCCAGAAGATCATGGTCGCCGTCGGCATGGCCGCCGAGCCAGGACCAGGAGTCATAGAGATTGTGATAGGCCATGAGCACACGGTCGCGCTCCGGGCTGACGATCCAGCCGGAGGCCGTCAGATGGGCCGAGCGGTTCTCCCGCGTCCACAGGTCCTCTCCCTGCCCGAGCCGCCGCAGCAGCTCCGCGCAGTCCGCCTCCTCCTGCTCGTTCCACGGGCAATAGGCCCGCAGCTGTTCCATGATCCGATCCATGCAGTTTCCTCCGCTTTCTTTCTGTTTTCTGTTTCTGATTTTACAGCGGCTTTGGCCCGCTGTCAACTCCCGAACGCGCCTGCGCGGTCCAGCAGAACAAGAAGCCGGACGCTGTCCTCCGTCAGGTCCAGCACCCGCTCCTCTCCCGTTCCGCTGCGGCCGCGCAGGATGTCCGCCGCGATCAGCTTGTCCAGCACGGTGCGGTAATCGCCCTGCGGCACGTCGGAGAGCAGATGATAGCACACCGTCTCCGCCCGCTGCGGCTCGTCTGCGGTCTTTTTCAGGCCGTAGTGCTCAGCGATGGCGGCCGCCTCCGCAGCTGCCAGCCGCTTGAGATTTTCGTCGTCCAGCAGCCAGGATGTCATACGCGTGTTCGTGTGGAAGCTGTGCTCCAGGATCATCCCGGTCACGCCGAAGGCTGCCGTGAAGCGGATGACCCCGTAATAATCGGCGTTGTGCGCGCTGTTCCAGCGGACGCGCGTCTGCGCGGGCTGCAGCGTTCCCATCGTCTTATGGATGCACTCCGCCAGCTCGGCAGCCAGGCCGATTCCCTTCCCGCTGACCGGATAAAAGACGACGGGATAATCCACGCTTTCGCAGACCCCGTTTCCCGCTGCGTTGCTGTGCAGGCTGAGGAACAGATCGCAGTCCTTCGCCGCCAGCGCGCGGGTATAGAGCGGCGGGTCGTCCTGCCGCGCGGCGCGCGTGCAGACCACGGTCACGCCGTAGGCCTCCAGTTCCTGCTGCAGCAGGCGCTGCAGCGTAAACATCCGGTCGCCCTCAAAGTAGCCGCACCGTGCGGGGCTTTGATTCTGGCCGGTCCCATGGCCGGCATCGAGACAAATTTTCATGCTGCATTGCTCCTTTCATGCTGTGTTCCGAAATAAAAACTGATGACGACCGTAAACACGGTCAGAAATTCCTGCGCCGAGACACACCGCTGCAGCGCAAGCGCGGCAAAGACCCCCGTCAGCGTCACCGTGACGAGCGACTTGACCGTCAGCAAAGCGGATAACCGATCCTTCATGTCTTCCCCCCTTCCAGACAGTCCATTCTGTGCGAGATCGCTGTGACCCGATCCTCCAGGACCGGGATGCGCTCTCCGAAACCGTTGTGACGGTCCACTTTTTTCTCGAGCTGCTCGATCCGATAATTTGTCAGCCGGGCCGAGGTCAGGATCCCGCCGAGGGTGCCTGTCAGCGTTCCGGCCAGCGACAGCAGCGCAATGAGAACGTCGTGTTCCATATTGCCGTATACCTCCTTTCACCCATACCGCGCAGCCGGTGAATTCTTAACGGGGAATGTTGTTTTTTCTGACAAAGTTGAAAAATTTTAATTCATGTGCTACACTGAATGCTGTCGAATGCCAAGGGCAATACCGCACAATTCAACAAGAGCATTCGACGAGAGATTTTTTGTTGATACAAGGTTTGAAAAGCGCAGGAATACTTTGTGTATTTCAAACTTTTCGAACCGCAGAATCGGCGAAAAATATCCGGCGAAGGCCGAAGAGGAATTATGCGGTGTTGCCTTATATCACGGCGCTTCTTCATCGCCGCCGGTGGACTCGGTCGGGGCGTCCGTGGGCGGTTCCGTCGGCTCCGGCTCCGTGGGCTTTTCCGTCGGGCTTTCCGTCGGGCTTTCCGTCGGGCTTTCCGTCGGCTCCGTCGGCGCCTCCGTGGGGGGCTCCGTCTCCTCGACGAGCTTGGCGACCAGACGGTTGCGCCAGTCGTAGCTCGAGTGGTTGACCTTCTCCGTGGACAGCAGCTTGCCGTTCTTGTCGTACTTCATGCGGTAGGTATCGACCTCATAGCCGTCGTAGCCGACCTGGATGCGCTCGCCGTCCTTATAGTCCTTGTACTTGTCGTAGTTCTTCATGCCCTTGGAGATCTCGACCTCCTCGGTCTTGCTCTTGTGGGTCATCGCGGCTTTGTAGTCCAGCTCCACGGTGTAATCCTTCGTCTCCGTGCCCATGAAGCGCACGCGGACATAGCCGCCGGAGGCCTCCGCCAGAATGCGGATGGGATAGGTCGTGTTGTTGCGGAACTTATAGTCGAGGCTGCCCCAGTAGATCGTGGCGTCCATGCCCCAGGGGATATAGTCCGGCACATACTGGTGCTCCTGCCGCGCGATGACCTCGAGGTCGGATTTCAGCGTGCAGTAGTACAGCACGGACGCGACCTGGCAGACGCCGCCGCCGAGCTGCTGGACGGTCTCGCCGCCGACATACACGCCGCCCTCCTTGTAGCCCTTGGCCGCCGTGCGCTCGCCGACGACGCCGTTGAACGAGAACGTCTCGCCGGGCTTGAGCACATAGCCGTTGATGGCCAGGCAGGCCAGACGCAGGTTCTCACTTCGGCCGATGAGACCGGCGTTGTACGGGCTGTCATAGCCGGCAAGCTCATCGTGGAACAGCTTCTCCTGCAGGGATTCCTTCGTGTACTGCGGCTTGATGACGTCGAGCGTCAGCGTGACCTCGCCGCCGGGGCCTGCCTTCTCCAGTTCGTCCATGGCCTTTTTGATGTCGAAGCCGTAGCCGTCCGAGCCGTCGGTCACTTCATAGGTGTCCTCGTTGCACACGGCGTTCACCGGCGCAACATAATACTTGTGGTACAGGGCGTCGAGGTCAAAGGCCTTCGGCAGGTCCTCCTCCACCACATACTGCATCTCGAAATTTGCGTCGGCATAGGCGGTGAGCACGGCCTTGTACAGCTCGTCCGTGTTGATCTCGCGGCCCGCGCTGCCGAGCTTGACCGTCAGGGTCTTGAGCTCGCGCTCCTCGCCCTCGTCGTCCGTCACGGTCGTCGTGCCCTCGGTGACGGAGGGCTCCGTCTTTTCGCTCACGGCGTCCTTGGCATATTCGTCCAGCATCGTGCGGACGTAGCTTTCATCGAGCGTGAGGAAATCGGCGACGTTCAGATCGGTGCGCTCCGTCAGCGCGTTCTTCTTCACGCGGGAGAACAGGCCGCCGCCGCGGCCGTAGGCATAGGCAGCCTCCACGGCCTTGTCGAGGTCGAGGCGAACCGCCGTGTCCGACGGCGTCAGGCACAGCTTTGTCAGCAGCGTCATCGGCTTGCCGTCCTCGTCGAGCGGGGTGTTCGGGTCCTCGGTCGGCTCCTCCGTCGGGGCCTCGGTCGGCGCTTCCGTCACCGGCTCCGTCTCCGAAGGCGCGGTCTCGGTCGGCTCCGTCGCCTCGGTCTGCGCGGAGGCATCGAGAGGCTTGCCGAAAATGTCGACGAGCGGGATCTGCGCCGGGTCATATGTCGAGGTGAACGTGTCATAGGGGCGTGTGTAGAGCGCGACGTTCATATTTTCCTTCCCATAGACGCTCACGCCCTTTTCGAGCGCGGCGCGCGCCTCCTCCTTCGTCATGCCGCTGAGATCGACGCCTGCGACATAGAGGTTGTTGACGATCCTGCCGTCGTCGCGCAGGAACATATAGCCCACGCCGCAGCCGACGAGCACGACGGCTGCAGCCAGCAGCGCGACGATCAGGCCGAGGCGGGACTGCTTTTTCTGCTTTTTCTTTTTCGGCGCACGCTGCGGCTCGGCATAGGACTGAGCCTGCGTCGGGCGTTTGCCTTTTTCAAATTTACCCATTTGAATCTCCTTCTCCGGTGGTTCTACGGCAGAATGCCGCCTATTCTCCAGACGGCATCCGCCGCCGTTTGTTCCTATCCTATTATACCGGGAAGCCGCCAAAATGCAACAACGTTTTGCCAACAAAAGCGTTACAATTGTGAACTTTATGTAAACCGCCTGAGCAGGATCATGGCGGCTGCCCCCCGAAGTGCCGCTGCGAGGCCGCGGAAAGTGGTATCATAAACGGACACTGACTTTCGGCTAAGCAGGGCCTTGAGAGTCTAAACAGCCCCACAGAAACACTTCTGTGGGGCTGCTTTTGCACGTTGTTTTTTTTGTCAAGCCCTGGGGCTTGCTCCGTGCTCACCGCGGGGCAATACGCCCCCGGTAAGCACGCCGTTTCGGATAGAAATCAGTGAATGCTCTGGCAGTATCTGGCGACCACTGCCGCAAGCTGAGCACGGGTGGCCGTAGCCATGGGCTCCAGCTTGCCCGTTTCTGTGCCGAGAATAAAGCCGTTGGCAACAGCCCACTGCATGGATTCCACAGCATAGGAGGAGACACGATCTCTGTCAGAGAAGCTGCTTAGGTCTTCGGACACCTTTTCATAGGCGCCGGTCACCTTGGCATACCGAGCGAGGAAGGAAACCATCTGCTCGCGCGTCACGCAGTCGTCAGGCGCAAAGGTATCCGCGCTGACACCGGTGGTGATGCCGTTCTGGTAAGCCCAACGCAGGGCGCTGCCGTACCAGCTCTCCAGATTCACGTCGGTGAAGGGCAGGGCCTTGGAATCATCCACAGCAGGTTCTCCCGCAATGCGATAGAGCAGCGTCACCACCTGGGCACGGGTCGCGGTCTCATCGGGGCGGAAGGTGCCGTCGCCGTAGCCCTGCATAATGCCCTTAGACAACACATAGTCCACGGACTCATGATACCAAGCCGTTGTGCTGAGATCCCGGAATTCCTTCGACGGGCACGGATCATCACGGTTGCTGCTTGCCGTCAGATGCTCCACCTCATCGATCCGCTGTTCATTGCGCTCTGTCTTTTGGACCGTGAACCGAGGATCGGCGTCCTTGCCGGCATTCGTCTTGGTGAACGTCAGCTCTGCGACTTGTTCTCCGGCAGGCATGCTGTCCACGGAAACATAACCAAGCGTTACCTTTCCGGCTTCAGCCTTGTAGGAGAAATACTGCGCGTTTCCAATGACATTCTTCAGCTCCCAGCCGGCAGCATCGTAGCTGACGCTCATAAGCCCGTTCGTGGTGGGGGCCGTTCCTCCCGGCACCAGCTTCAGGGTGACCGTGTTCTGATCCTCCGAGGTAATGATCTCCGAGGATGCAGTCTGTTCGCTCGCGATGTCAGCCGCCGGTTTCGTCGATGCTTTTCTTTCTGTTGCTGTATTGAGCGCGCCATAAGACTCGGCCGCTTCTTCAACCGCAGCAGAATTGAGCATGTCTGTCAAATCCTGAGACTGAACCGTGTGAGAGCCAAGCGGCAGATTGCTTACGATCTGCTCCAGCTCCGTCTGGTTGGCCTCATGATTGTCGATCTTCAGGATCGTTGCCGGATATACATTCTCGCCGAAGCTGGCCAGCTTTTCGCCGGTCCAGAAGTTCTTGGCGGAATCGTATGTCAGACGGTAGAGCTCATTGGCCTTGCCGGTAAAGTAGGACAAATACAATGCCAGCTGTCCATTGACCGTCGTGGGAACCATAGAGCACAGCGGCGTGCCGTTATTGTCGCCCATGAAGTACATTTTAAATGCACTGGTCAGGTTAGACTTTGCGATCTCGTATTTGCCTGTCGTGCTGCTGTAGTCGATCCCGTCATAAATCTGGAAGGTCCACACGTTGCCGCGGTTATCCAGCAGCAGCAGCACCTCCGCATCCGTTTCCGCAGTGCCGTCCTGGTCCAGATCAAGCTTTGTCTTGCCGAGCGAGGTCATCGCCGTAAACTTATCGGCTCCGTTTCCGTAGAGCAGGAAATCAATGAACAGCATGAAGCCGTCCGTGCGAATGCTGCCCAGTTCCGCAGGCTTGTTGAGCATAAAGTTATAGATACTGTAGCAGGCCGGAATGTCGCCCTTGGTAAACAGCTCGCTGTATTCCAGATCAAACAGCGGCACATTAAAGTTACCGCCCGCAACGGCATCATAGTCCGCCAGAACCTTGCCGCTCTCCATGTCGACCTGATGGAGCTTCCGTTCATTTCCGTCAACCACAATGACATTGTTGCGATCCGTGTCATATGCGGTAGAGGTAATGCCATCGACCTCCATCACAGCCCCCGGCGTCCATGTAGTATCATTTTCCATATCCCACGTATAGAACTGGGAGGTGGAAGAGCCATCCATCAGCGCGCCGGTCAGCGTAACCTTCAAAACCTCAACGGTAACCGTGCAGGCTGCGCTCTTGGTGGGATCCTTTACAGAGGTTGCCGTGATCGTGGCAGTGCCATCTCCAATGCCGGTAACCGTACCGTCTTCGTCCACGGTAGCCACATTCGTATTGTCGCTGGTCCAGGTCACCGTATCGGGATGGATGCCGAAAGGCGTAACTTCCGCCTCCAGCGTCGCTGTGCCGCCCTTGAAAAGCTTCAGCGTGCTGCGATTCAAGGAAACCGCAACAGGATCATTCAGCTCAGACTTGTTCAGATTGATCTTGTAGGTACTGCAGTTGTTTGCGTAGTCATATACCTGCAGCAGCAGATGCGCTGCATTTGCTGTTCCGTTTGCATCCAACGACATGGTAACAGCCTCGCCGCGGCTTGCTCCCTTCGGAGAACCGCCCGTCCTCGCAAGGATTTTCCCGGTCGAGTAATCGTACAGCACCGCTGCTGCAACATATCTGTTGTCGGAGGCCGTAACGGTCATGACCCGTCCGTCGTTGATCAGGTCTTCGGAAAGCGTAATGTCGGTCAGCGTAGGAGCAGTCTTGTCAACAAACATCGTATAGGTCTGACTTGCTCCCTCACCAAGCGCATCCCAATCCGTCGAAAGCGTCGAGCCGCTGTAATCCACATAATACTCCGGCGCCATGGTAAGCTTCACAGTCAGCTTTTCGCCTTCCGCGGCATCCGGCGCACAATCCACGGACAAGCCGCTCTGCACCTGCATCCACGTCTTCTGGTTCGAGAAATAGTAGGCGCCAATGATCGGAGCCTGAGTCTCCTTGTTGAGATATACCGTACCGTCCTCGCCGGTCACAGTGATCCGGCCATTGGCCGCATTTCGGATCAGGCTGAAATAAATATCAGAGATCTTTGCGGTATCCGGGTTGATGGAGTAACGATCTGCATCGTAGAATCCGTCGTCTACATACAGATTTCCGCCAAGGGAATAGGAGTCATCCACGCCTTTGTATTTTATGGTCAGCGACTGGAGCTGCGCTGCCTGCTGAATTGCAGCAAGCATGTAGGGAGGACGGGTCTCCATGCCGTAGTGATACTGAATAAAGCTGCCGACATCAAACATGGAGGCATCGGTCCAATTTCCGTAGTAGCCCAGCACCGGGATAGAATGGCTGGTCCCTTCGACACCCTCTTTACTGCTTACCTCGTTGGCAAATACATAACCCTCGACATAAGCGCCTGCACCGCCGTTCTTTTCGTCGTAGCTGTCCAGACCAAGAACCTTTGCATGAATCGTGACGTGAATTTTCCCGTTTGCAGGAACCGTCACGGCAGCACTGCTCAAGCGGGAGAAGAACAGGTAAGCATCATAGGTATCAATGTCTCCGTCCTTATCCAGATCCGCACGGCTCTTGCCGCTGATCTCGGTCCGCACGCCGGTCACATAGTCCAGCAGCGCCTGACCGTCATCCGCAGTTACCTTGCCGCTTCCGTCGAAGTCGCAGCCGTCCAGCTCCGCAGGCATTTCCGGCTTCAGCGTTTTCCCATCTACGTCCCAGACAACGTCTGCGGCTAATGCGGCAGTCTTTTTGTCCGAGAAATTCATGACTTGCCCGTTCCCGTTATTGAGCTCGCCCTGAAGTGCCGCCTGCGTAAAGAAATCAGCGCTTAAGGTAAACGTGCTGTCCGTATTCTCCAGATTGTACAGCGTAAAGCCAAAGGAATACTCACCGGTGCGCTGGGGATCGTCTCCCAGCTCGGCTTTGATCTTTCCGTCTGCATACGAATCTGTTGCATCCTGATCCATCATCAAATAGCTTCCGCTATTTACAGCCGCGCCGATATTTGCAAGGCCTGCACCCTGCTGCAGAACAGAGTAGTAACCCTCCAGTGTCTTCCCCTGCTCATCAACACCCTGCTTCTCAACGATCGGCTGAGCAGTTGACATCAGCAGGCTTTGGGCCAGCGTACGCACAGCCAGTCCCGTCTTTTCGGCCAGATCGTTCTGCTTAATGTACTCAGCGACCAGCGCCGCCATTCCGGCTACCTGCGGAGAAGCCATAGAGGTACCGGACATATTCTGATACTCTCCGCCGTCCTTCAGGGAGTAGATCCGGCCGCCGGGCGCCGTGATCTCCGGCTTCATCGTCAGGGCGCCGGGAATGCCCCAGCTGGAGAAGCTGCTCATCGTATAGTAGTCTTCTCCCAGATCCCAGGACTCCCGCTCGGAGCTCACAAACATCTCGCCGCTATAATACAGAACACTGCCATCCTGGCTCGTCACCTTCGTGGAGCTTTCACGCAGGAATGCGCCATCCGTCTGAGAAATAGAGACGCAGGGCTCCGTTTTTTTATAATCGGTCAGATCCATATAATTGGAGCCCGGCTGATTATTCACGATAATGGTCGCAATTGCGCCATTGGCAACCGCGGCTTCTGCCTTCTCGTAAAATGAGGTATCGCCTCGATTGCAAATTGCAATTTTTCCTGCCAGGACATCCTTGACTGCTGCGAACTCTTCCGCGGTACCGATCTTGTCCAGATAAATATACTCATGGCTTCCGCCGATGGTATAGATCGGTTTGTTCTGATAGCTTTTTTCCGTGTAGGTCATGTTATGACCTTTAACCTTCAGATAATTGTCTGTAACGCCCGCGTTATCGACGGAGGCTACACACAGCGAGTTAACATAGGAGCCGGGGCTGCCGTTTGTAGCCCAGTTCACACTGCCCGCATAGGGAAGGCCAAACGCAGTCTGGTCAAACCAGCTGCCGGAATTACCTGCAGAAATTGTGACAACCATGCCGCTGCCAACGATTTCATCAAGAATATGACGGTATTTCTCTTCCGTATACTCGGAGTAGCCCGGGAAGCTTCCGCCCAGAGAGAGGTTCGCTGCGTCCGCGCCCAGCACCATGGCGTCTTCAATCGCGACCATGTAGTCTGAATCATAGGCGCCGCCGCGCTTGCCGAAGACCTTCATCGTCAGGATCTGCGCATCGGGCGCCACGCCCTGCGTCATGACGGAGTCCAACGCTGCGACATAGTTTCCGGCTTCGTCCTTAACAAAACGGTTTCCCGCCGCGATGCCGGTCACGTGCGAGCCATGATCGCCCTGCGTATCATTATCATGCGTGATATCCGTGTCCGCATCCACATAGTTAAAGCCAAACGGGATCTTCTCGTTGACATAAAAATCTGCTGCGGTCAGTCCGGCCTTGCGAGTATATGCATTTAGCTGATTCAGCACCTCATCGGTCAAGTCAGCCTCCGTCATGATCGTCGCATTACTCCCCTGCAAGGCATATTTCAGCGCATCCGGATCCAGAGAGGGATGATCCACATCGGCGCCCGTGTCGATAATTGCGATCCGGCTTCCTGCGCCGGTATAGCCTGCCGCCCACGCAGCGCTGGAGCCGATCATCTTATCGGAGGTAGCCATATTGGGATCCGCCGTCTCCTCCTGCTTCACCACGCAGGGCTCATACCGGTTCTCAAGAATGACCTCCTGCACACCGGCAACTTCCTTGATTTTCTCGATCTGCCCATATTGGACATTTGCAGAAATGATATTGGCTGCCAATGTCAAATTCCAAACAACATCCAGCGTTGCACCATTCAGTGCCTGCTTGGAGATGGCGGCAGCCATGCTGTCCTGCTGCTTCTCCAGCTTCCGCCGATATTGCATGGCGCTGCGATCAGCAGCTGCAATCTCATCAGAGGTAAAGCCCTTTTCCAGGGTAGAGGCGTCCTTTAGAATAATGGAGACACGAACCATATCGGTGTCTTTGTGTTCTACCGTCTTTTCCACTACGCCGGTATTCGCCTGAATGGGGGACTCTACCTGAACAGAGCTGCTGTCTATTTCCTCCCAAGTCAGCCCGTTGCTGCCTGATTTCGAGACGCCTGTTTCCTCAATTGCCAGAGATGGCGTAGCCAAACTAACAGCTAACACCACGGCCAGCAATGCAGCCACAATGCGTTTTCTTAAGTGTGTGCTTTTCATAAACCTGCCTTCTTTCTTTATTTTGGTATGTCCACAAGCCGGGCATGCGGCCGCTTCCACACCAATGGTGTTCTATATATATATTATCACAAACATCCGGTATATGCAATTAAAAATACACATACAGAGATGCCGTGCAGTTCTAAATATCGGCCGGAAACATGTCTGATTTTTTCCATTGTTTACAAATTCTGGAAATATTCAATCGTTACTGCAGAAACGCCGGCACCGGCCGGCAAGGCTTGCCGTCATGATAAAAATCCGAAAAGCTGCCGTTCCAGCTCCTCATATCATAAGAGCTTTTTGCTTCTCCCGGTGACGTTATTTGCCTTTGCCACGCCGGACAGACTGTTTTGTTCCATGCTTCGTGATCAGTCCGTGGCATTCGATGCGCCTTTTTTATTCGATTTTGTTTGTTCCGACAAGAGAATACGGTCATTGTCCAGGGCCTTGCCAGCACCGCTTTTGAACTTAGCCAGCAGGTCCTCCACGGTCATGCCCGCCCGTTCCGCTCCGGCAACATCCAGAATGATATGGCCTCTGTCCATCATCAATGTGCGGTTGCCAAGCTCCAGGGCCTGGTGCATATTGTGGGTGACCATGAGGGTGGTGATACGGTTCTCCGAGACGGTCTGACGGGTGATTTCCAGCACCTTTTCTGCCGTGGCGGGGTCCAGAGCAGCGGTATGCTCATCCAGCAGCAGGAGCTTCGGCGGCTTGAAGGTGGCCATCATCAGCGTCAGCGCCTGGCGCTGGCCGCCGGAAAGCAGCCCCACGGGCTGCTTCATCCGGTCCTCCAGGCCCATGTCCAGCTGAGCCAGCTTTTCCCGGAAGGCGGCTTTTTCCGCCCGGGTCACATGGCTGAGCCAGCCGCCGGAGGCCGCCGCCAGAGAGAGGTTTTCCTCAATGGTCATGTGGGGGGCGCTGCCGCGCATAGGATCCTGGAACAGACGGCCGATTTGGCGGGAGCGCTGATATTCCGGCAGGAAGGTGATATTTTTTCCGTCCAGATAAATGCTGCCGCTGTCGGGGAAAAAGCTGCCGCAGATGGCGTTAAGGAGGGTGGATTTGCCTGCGCCGTTGGAGCCGATGATGGTGACGAAATCCCCGGGGAGCAGGTGCAGGCTCAGGCCCTGCAGGGCTGCCTTTTCATGGATGGTGCCGGGGTTGAAGGTCTTGGATATTTTTTCAATCTTCAGCATGAAGGCGGGCCTCCTTTCGCGCAGCCATGCGGCGGCGCAGCATGGGCAGCTGCTTTTTGAAATAGGGGGTGGCGATGGCCAGCACCACGATCACCGAGGACACCAGCTTCAGCATGAAGGCGGGCATATCCAGCCGCAGGGCGATGGTATACACCAGACGGAAGGCAAAGGCGCCCACCACCATGCCGATGGCCCGCTTGAGAATGCTGCCCTTGCCCAGCAGCACCTGACCCATGAGCAGGGAGGCCAGGGCGATGGTCACCATGCCGGTGCCGATGTCGATGCTGACGGATTTTTGACTTTGGGCCAGCAGGCAGCCGGACAGCCCCGTGAAGGCATTGGCCACGCACAGGCCTACGATGGTGGTAAAGGTGGGATTGATAGAGGAGGAGCGGACCATGTCGGGATTGTCGCCGGTGGCGCGGATGGCCAGACCCAGGCGGGTGTGCAGAAACAGGACCAAAAAAACGATCACGGCAATCACGGCGATGGCCGCCACAAGCAGCTTATACTGCTCAGCCAGGAAGGTGCCCTGCAGCAGAGCCCGGGCCTTGGTGAACACGGTCTCGGTTTTGTTCATGTTCAGCAGGGAGGAGCCGCCCATGACGGCGATATTGACGGAGTAGAGCCCGGTGTTGACGATGATGCCCGCCAGGAGGCTGTCAATGCCCATTTTCGTTTGCAGCAGGGCGGTGATGAAGCCGGAGAGGACTCCGGCGCCCATGGCGGCCAGGAGGGCCAGATAGGGATGCCCGGCAATGGCTACCATAGCACCCACAGCGGCACCCAGAGTGAAGCAGCTGTCGGTGGAAAGATCGCATACATTGAGCATGGAGTAGCTCAAAAACAGTGCCAGCACGGTCAGCGAGCAGATGAGGCCCAGCTCCAGGGCGGTTTGGACCAGAGATAAAATGTTCATGAGAGACTTCTCCTTTCCTGTGCAATGGGTTTGTTTCCTGAGTGGGCGGCGCGAGGGCCATCAGCGGGGGCCCGCTGATGGATGCTTGATTTCTTATTGATTCAAATCGTCGAAGCTCTCGGCGGTGACGATGGACTGGACCTTGGTGCACAGAGGGGCGAAGGTCTCGGCCAGCTCGTCATAGTTCAGGCCCAGCTCCCTGCAGATGTCGGTGTTGATGGTGGCGGTGCCATTGTCGAAGGTCAGCACGGGGGTGGCGGAGGGCTTGCTGCCGTCCAGAAGAATGCCGGAGACCATGTTGGCGGTTTCCACGCCCAGGTTGGCATAGTCCACGCCGTAGCCCAGGAACGCACCGTTCAGGGCGAAGGAGTCAGCACCGGTATAGTGGGGGATGCCGGCCCCGGCCAGAGCCTCGTAAATGGCCAGTTCTGCGGTCATCACGGTGTTGTCGGTGGGGGTGAACACGGCGTCGGCCTTGTCGGCCACGATGCTGCTGACGGCCAGGCTGATCTCGTCGGTGGTGGTGCCGTTATACTCCTTGTAGGACACGCCCCTCTTGTCCAGGTACGCCTTGGCATTCTTGATGGGAGCGGCAGAGGAGTCCTGCCCCAGGTCATACAGCAGGGCGATGCTCTTGACGTCAGGGTCGGCGGCGAAAATCAGGTCCAGGATGGCATCGGTGTCCAGATAGTCGGAAGTACCGGTGATGTTGGCGCCGGGGGCCTCCAGGCTCTCCACCAGACCCGCACCCACAGGGTCGGACACGGCGGCAAAGACCACGGGAATGTCAGTACCCTCGGTGGCAGCCTGCATGGCCACGGCCACGGGAGTGGCTACGCCGATCATCAGGTCCACCTTGTCGGCCATGAAGTTGGCGATGATCTGATTCAGCACGGCGGAATCGGTGTTGCAGTTATCATAGCTGATCTCGAAGGTGACGCCCTTCTCCTGGCCGATGGCCTTGAGCCGGGACTCGATGTTGTCCACGATCTGGTTCAGGGATGCATCGTCCGCATAGCTGCAGATGCCGACCTGATAGGATGCGGCACCGGAGGAGCCGGTGGAATTGTCATCGCTTTTTTTGCCGCAGGCGAAGAGAGACAGGGCCAGCAGGGCGGCCAGGGCCAGAGTCAGCACACGGCTCAGAATGTTCTTTTTCATTTTTGTTTTCCTCCAAAATTTTATATCGGTATTTTGGGCGGCGGATGGAGGGACCGGTGCCGGCGGCCTGGATTTTAAAAACAAAAAAGGCTTCTGCCCCATATGGGACAAAAGCCTTTGCTTCTGCGATACCACCCAAATTGACATCTTGCGATGTCCACTCGCTTTTACGCACCATCATGCGTACCCCACGGATAACGGGAGGGTTCCCGTCGGACCCTACTTGGGAAAATTTCCCGTTCAAGCCGCCCTCGGAAGGCCATTCACACCGCTGCGCACCGCTCCGATCTCACCGCCCGAAGCTCTCTTAGGATGCCCTGTGCTGTGCTACTCTTCTTCCTCACAGGTTTGTCGTTTGAAATTAAGTGCATTATAATCATATTTTTTGCCTTTGTCAAGAGGGGAAGGCGAAGAATTTTTTGAGAAAAATTTCGGGGCGGCAAGCGAGAAAACGTCATGTACAATGCAGCAATATGGTGAGTATATCTGCAAAAACAATGTATACAGCATCCTGCATCGACGCGGCTGCATCTGCATTGAGGAGTCCCGGAAGTGCGGGGCGCTCACGCGGTCCGGGAAGGATGCTTGCAACGACATATGGCAGGTGGATCTCAAGGGCGGGTTCCGGATGGAAGACGGCAATTACGGCTGTCCACTCACCATTGCGGACGATCGAAGCACGTTATGATTCACCGAACGATCGCAAGACTGTGAATTGTGTACCGTGTCCGTACACCGCTGTATCCCGCGTTGCTCTTGCCGCATGTCTCGCCGCTATAAAGCGTGCAGCGTCTACTCTCCCTGATAGGTCTTTACGAACCTTTCCGCGGCCTGCAGGGGATCCTCCTTCGCGGTCAGCTGGAGCGTGATGGCAGGCTCTTCGCTCTTCGGCTCGACGAACATGCGCTTCTGGTACTGCCCGGCCACGCGGGAGACGACGGCAAAGTCGAACTGCGCCAGCCGGAAGCGGAGCGTGCGGCCCTTCTGGGCGATGTCGCGGATGCCGGCGGCGCTGGCGCGGGCGCGCAGCAGCGCAATGGCGATGAGGTTCATGACGCCCCTGGGCGGGTCGCCGTAGCGGTCGACGATCTCGTCGAGCAGCTCGTCGGCATCGCTCTGCGAGCGGATGCCCGCCATGCGGCGGTAGAGGTCCATGCGCTGCTCGCCCGAGGTCACATAGGCCTTGTCGATGTTCGCCGTGACGTCGAGGTCGGCCGTGCAGGCGCTCTCCTCCGGCGACGGCTCGCCGCGCTCCTCGAGCACGGCCTCCTCGAGCAGCTTGAGGTAGAGGTCATAGCCGACGGAGATCATGTGGCCGGACTGTGCCGCGCCGAGCAGGTTGCCCGCGCCGCGAATTTCGAGGTCGCGCATGGCGATCTTGAAGCCGGAGCCGAACTCCGCATAGTCGCGGATGGCGTTCAGCCGCTTTTCGGCGATCTCCGTGAGGACCTTGCCGCGGCGGAACGTCAGGTAGGCATAGGCATGGCGGCTGCTGCGGCCGACGCGCCCGCGGATCTGATGCAGCTGGGCAAGGCCGAGCTTATCGGCGTCCTCAATGATCAAGGTATTGACATTCGGAATGTCGATGCCCGTTTCGATGATGGTCGTGCAGACGAGGATCTGCACCTCGCCCTCATCCATGCGCTGCATGACGTCGCTGAGCTCCTCCTCGCTCATTTTGCCGTGGGCGACGGCGATCTCGGCGTCCGGCAGGGCGCGCTTGATGCGCGCGGCGCACTGCTCGATGCTCTCGACGCGGTTGTGCAGATAATACACCTGCCCGCCGCGCTCGATCTCGCGCCGCATGGCGTCGATCAGCACCGGCTCGGCATATTCCAGCACGAACGTCTGCACGGGGTAGCGGTCGTGCGGCGGCTCCTCAATGGTGGACATGTCGCGCAGGCCGGACAGGGCCATGTTGAGCGTGCGCGGGATGGGCGTGGCCGTCAGGTACAGCGCGTCGGGCGCCTCGCCCTTTTCCAGAAGCTTCGCCCGTTGATCGACGCCGAAGCGCTGCTGCTCGTCGATGACCGCCAGGGTGAGGTTGCGCGGCACGACGTCGTCGGAGAGCAGCGCGTGAGTGCCGATGAGCACGTCCACCTCCCCGGAGGCGAAGCCTTCCACAATAGCGGCTCGCTCGCCAGAGGGCGTGGAGCCCGTGAGCAGGGCGACGCGCACCCCGGCGCCTTCCAAACGCTCGCCCAGGCCCTCCATGTGCTGGCGGGCGAGCACTTCCGTGGGCGCGAGGAGCATGGCCTGTCCCTCGGAATCGGCGGCAGCGGCCAGGGCGTGGCCCGCCACGACGGTCTTGCCGGTGCCCACGTCTCCCAGAAGCATATGGTTGGCCACCGTCGGCGCGGCCAGGGCGGAAAGAATCTCGTCGCGCGCCCGCTGCTGCTCGCCGGTGAGCTCGAAGGGAAGCGAGGAGGCGAAAGCGGCAAGCCGCGGGCCGTCCACCACGTGGGCGTGGGGCACGCGCCCGGCGCTGCGGGCGGCGCCCTCCTGCATGAGGAACAGCTCCAAATACAGCAGCTCCTCGTAGACGAGTCGCCGGCGCGCCTCGTCGGCTTCTGCCATGGTGCGCGGGAAGTGGATGGCGCGCAGCGCGGCGTTCCGGCTCATGAGCCGGTAGCGCAGGCGCAGCCCCAGAGGCAGCGGATCGAAGAGCCCCTCGGCGGCTTCCAATCCGTTGGCCACGATGCGTCGCACCCAGGCCGCCGTGAGCTTCTCGGTGGCCGGATGCACTGGCACCACCGAACCGGTGACCTCCTCGCCTTCCCCGATCACCTCGATGAAGGGATTGGTCATGCGCTTGTAGCCGTAGTCGAAGGTCACCTTGCCCGAAACGGCCACCGCATCCCCCGCCTTCACCTGATCCATCAGCCACGGCTGGCGAAAGCAGGTGACTATAAGAATGCCCGTGCCGTCCACAAGCGCGATCTCCACGAGCTTGAGATTGTAGCGGGGCTTCTTCAGCTTGATCTCGTGCA
>ERZ834859.2390-NODE-2390-length-16402-cov-4.189943_pt1 | contig 16402 bp, 15 predicted proteins | sample MGYA00519947_ERZ834859 | MGnify/ENA primary metagenome ERZ834859 (study PRJEB31850, sample SAMEA3708763) | human gut metagenome | biome: human gut; feature: human-associated habitat; material: faeces | place: China | collected 2014 ...
TTGATTTTGAATTAAATGAAGAAGAAATGAAACAAATCTCATCATTAGATATGGGTTATTCAGGATCAAGAGCAAAACATTTTGAACCTGATTTTGTAAGAATGGTATTAAATAATAAGATTCATGATTAATGCACTCAGGTGCATTTTTCATTATTAAAACTAATTTTATCGCTTATATTGACAATAAATTTGAATTAAGTTAAGATAACGAAGTAGAAATAAAGGCAATGAATAGACAAGTAATAATAGTCCTTCATTCAAAGAGAGTCTTGGTTGGTGGAAAAGATAATGAAACTATTATGAATAAAGACTAGGAGCTGCATCTTGGATGTTTTGATAGGATGACGTAAGCCACGTTATAGGCAAGACTATTAATAGATAGTTATTGAGGTTAATAGGGTGACCTATTAATGAATTTGGGTGGTAACACGATTTAGCTCTCGTCCCATGGGATGGAGAGTTTTTTATATTTTAGGAGGATATTATGGAAGAAAGAAAGTTTAGTGAACAAGAACTTGTTCGTAGAGAAAAGATGCAAGAACTTATTGACAAAGGGATTGATCCTTTTGGTCAAAGATTTGATGTAACAGCTTATTCAAAAGGTATTAAAGAACAATATGGTGATAAAACACATGAAGAATTAGAAGAAATGGCTGTAGAAGTAGCTGTTGCTGGTAGAATTATGACTAAACGTCGTAAAGGTAAAGTATGTTTCATGCATATTCAAGATAGAGATGGACAAATCCAATTATATGTAAGAAAAGATACTTTAGGTGAAGAAGTTTATGAAATCGTTAAAAAAGGTGATATTGGAGATATTATTGGGGTTAAAGGTACAGTATTTATGACAAATACTGGAGAATGTTCAATTAAAGTAAGTGAATATACACATTTAACAAAAGCATTACGTCCTTTACCAGAAAAATTCCATGGTTTAAGTGATATTGAAGAAAGATATAGAAGAAGATATGTTGACTTAATCATGAATGAAGAAGCTAAAAAAATTGCGTTTACAAGACCAAGAATCATTCGTTCAATTCAACATTATTTAGATAGTAAAAACTATGTAGAAGTTGAAACACCTGTATTAAATCCAATCTTAGGTGGAGCAGCTGCAAGACCATTCGTTACTCATCATAATACATTAGATACTGATTTCTATTTACGTATTGCGACTGAATTATCTTTAAAGAGATTAATTGTTGGTGGTATGGATGCTGTTTATGAAATTGGACGTTTATTTAGAAATGAAGGTATGGATAGAACTCATAACCCTGAATTTACAACAATTGAAGTTTATAAAGCGTTTAGTGATCTTGAAGGAATGATGGATTTAACTGAAGGTATTATTTCTAATGCTGCTATGGAAGTTAATGGAACTTATGAATTAGATTATAAAGGACATCATATTTCTTTAGCTCCAGGATTTAAACGTGTTTCTATGACAGAAGCTATTAAAGAAAAGACTGGTATTGATTTCAATGAACATATGTCATTTGAAGATGCAAAAAAATTAGCTGAAGAACATGGTATTGAAGTAGAAGCTCACTTTGGTTATGGACATATTATCAATGAATTCTTTGAAAAATATGTAGAAGAAACAATTGTTGAACCAACATTTGTATATGGTCATCCAATTGAAATCTCACCACTTGCTAAAAAGAATTTAGAAGACCCACGTTTCACACAACGTTTTGAATTATTCATCTGTGGAAACGAATATGCTAACGCATTTACTGAATTAAATGATCCAATCGATCAATATGAAAGATTTGCTGATCAATTAAAAGAAAAAGAATTAGGAAATGATGAAGCAAACGAAATGGATTTAGATTACGTAGAAGCTCTAGAATACGGTTTACCACCAACAGGTGGAATGGGTATGGGTATTGATAGATTAGTTATGTTATTAACTGGACAAGAATCTATTCAAGAAGTTATCTTATTCCCTCAAATGAAACCAAGAAACAAATAAAACAACAATAAAATCAACATTTTTTTGATTTTAAATTTGTGATTAACACATCAAAATAAGACACATTTATTGATGATAAATATACTTAAAATAGCACTTATTTAGGTATAAAAATCATTAATTAGATGTGTCTTTTCTTATTAAAAGTATATATTATAGCTAATTGGTTTTAATATGTTAAAAAGCATGAGTAGACAAATTTCTAGATAAAATATTATAATAGCAATATGAATGAAAGAAATTATACAATATTAAAATATTTAAAAGAGAACGGCGAATATGTGACTTCAGAAAATCTAAGTGCGTTATGTAATGTAAGTACCAAAACAATATTAAAAGACATTAAATTAATAAATGAAGACATGAAATCAACAAAGAATTATATTGATGTCAAAACATCTCAAGGATTAAAATTAGTTATTAATAATGTTGATGAATTTATTAATTTATGTAATTCCTATCGCTCTTTACAAGATTCTTTTGTTTTTAGTGTTAATGAAAGAGAAGATTGGATTCAAAAATATTTGATAGAGTCTAATGATTGGGTTAAATCAGAAACATTATGTGAAATGCTATTTGTTTCTGCTTCTGTATTGTCGCAAAATCTAAAGGGAATTAGAAAATCACTGTCAAAATATGATTTAAAATTAGTACAAAAACCACATTATGGAATGAGAGTAGAAGGAAGAGAATTTAACAAGAGATTATGCTTAGCAGCAATATATATTTCTTATATTGATCAACGCGATGATTTTCCAGGAAATCAGTTTAATTCTAATGATTTGTTAATGATTCAAAATATTAGTCAAATTCTTGAAAATGTAATGGTCAAATATCAAATTTCAATGTCAGAAGTATCTGTTCAAAACTTTATTATTGTTATTTTTGTATCATTAAAAAGAATTAAACAAGGTATTTTATTGAAAGCTACAGAAGAAATGATTATTGATATTTCTCGTTGGACTGATAGTGTTGTTGCTGTAGAATTAGCAAAACAAATTCATAAACACTTAGGAATTGAGATGAGTGATCAAGAAATTGTGTCTCTTTCAATACATTTAGCATCAAAGAGAATTATTAGAAATTTTGATGTTAATCAAATTGTAAATACTATGTTAGTTAATATTCAATCACAGTGGCACATTGATTTTTCTAATGATAATGAATTAAGAGATTACTTACTTTTACATCTTATTCCATTAGAGGTTCGTTCAAGATATAATGTAGTTCTTCGTAATCCGCTTATTGATAAAATAAAACAACAAAATATATTGGCTTATCAATTAGCTGTTGCTGCATGTAATCATCTTGTAGATTATCATGGAAATAATTTAAGTGATGAGGAAATAGGATATATCGCGTTACATTTAGAACTTGCTCTTCTTAGAAAGAAAATAAAAGATAAAAAGAACATTCTTGTAATGTGCGGTGTAGGAAGAGGAACATCAAGTACTTTAGCGTATCAGATAAAGGAAATGTACGGAAAATTTATAAATGAAATTCAAACGGTTGATTATATTGGAATTAAAAGTTATGATTTTGAAGATGTTGATTTTCTTATAACGAGCACACCGATAAAAAATAAGTTGCCTATACCAGTAATAGAAGTTAATTATTTTTTAAATAATAATGATAAAAAAAGAATACTCTCCTTTTTGGATGATCAAGATAGTTTTCATATGCAAGAAGTAATTAAGAGGAATTTAATAATAAAAAATATTAATGAAGAAACAAAGGAAGGAGTTCTTTCTTATATTATAAAAAATACTTTAGGAAATGAAAGTATTTCAAAAAAATTGATTGAAGAGGATTGTATAGGAAACTATGAATTAGAAAATATGCTCGCCATCTTATCTTGTTGTGTTGAGACAAAAATTATTATAGGTATTTTATCAAAACCTATTTTATGGAATAAGAAAAAAGTACAACTTGTTATTATACCGCTTATTGGTAAAAATATAGGGATAAAAATCTTAGATTTATATAAGGAACTTTCTTATTTTGCGGATAATTCTAACTATATAAAAAGAATTATAAAAAAACAAAACCAAGAAGAAATTATAAAAATATTTAATGATATTGAATTGAAAATATAGAAAAAGAATTGGTAATTTATCAATTCTTTTTCTATATTTTGAAAAGTTCCACAATAAAATGGAATTTATATACATTGAGTTCTATAATAGAGGCTTTATAATTACATATGAAAGATATAGATAGATCTGCAGAAATAAATTCTTATATTTTTTAGAGAGAGAGGAAATAAAAATGAAAGATAAATTACAAAATGTTTTGTTATCAATAAGCTCAAAAGTCGAAACAAATAAATATCTTGGTTCGATTAAAGAAGCATTTACGATGTTTGTACCGTTTATTATTGTTGGTTCATTTGGTAGTATGTTAAATATATTAGTATCTGGAGCTAATGGCTTGGCACAATGGGTTCCATGGTTATCAAATTTATCTCCAGCATTTACAGCGATAAATTTTGTGACTATTTCTTGTATGTCATTACCAATTGCATTTTTAATTGGTTATAAACTTGCTGAAAAAGAAAACTTACCACAATTAGAAAGTGGGTTAATTGGATTATTAAGTTATTTAGCTGTATGTCCAAATACAATAAGTACAGTGGTCGAAGGTTTAAAAGATCCAGTTGTGGTCAATGGATTAGGTGCAGGTGTTATTGGAGCACAAGGACTATTTGTTTCAATGATTATGTCAATGGTTGCTGTAAAATTTTTTGGATTATTGACTAACATAGATGCTATTAAAATTAAAATGCCAGATTCGGTTCCAACAGGAATTGCTCGTTCATTTAATATTTTAATCCCTATTTTCATTATTATTACTGCATTTTCAGTTGGGGGATGTTTATTTAATACATTCACTGGTAATTATTTAAATGTTTGGATTTACAATATTATTCAACTTCCGTTACAAGCGTTAGCAAATACAACAGGTGGTATTCTTGTTCTTGCATTAGTAAATCAATTATTCTGGTTTTTAGGTATTCATGGTGGTATGGTTATTGAAGGAGTTAGAGGTCCTTTATCTGCTGCTGGACTTGCAGAAAACATTTCTGCTGTACAAGCTGGAGGAGTTGCAACAAATATTTTAACAAGAGGTTTTTGGACTAGTTTCGTTGTTGTTGGTGGAGGAGGAATTACTCTATCATTATTAATAGCAATTTTCATTTTTTCAAAACGTGAAGATCATAAATCTATTGCAAAATTTTCATTAATTCCTGGTATTTGTGGTATTAATGAACCAGTAGTTTTCGGTTTACCTTTAGTATTAAATCCAATCTTTGCAATTCCATTTATACTTAATTCAGTTATTGCAGCATTTATTGCTGTAGTTGCTACAAATATAGGATTTTTAACTTGTGGAGTACTTGATTGTCCACCAGGGTTACCAGTATTTGTAACAGGATTTATTAGCTATGGAATTCATGGAATTATTGTTCAAGCTATTATTTTAATTGTTACATTTATTATTTGGGTTCCATTTGTTTTGATGTCTAATAAACAAGCCAAACTTGAACAAAAATAAAACAGTTTGTTCTTTAAAAATTGTTTAATTAATGTAAAACGAAGAAGGAGTAAATGAAATATGAGTTTTCCAAAGAATTTTTTATGGGGTGGTGCTACTGCCGCTAATCAATATGAAGGTGGATGGCAAGAAGGTGGCAGAGGAATTGCTGTTCACGACTTAATAACTAATGGAACTAAGGATGAACCTAGACGTATTTTTTGTAAGAATGATCAAGATGATGAAGTGACAATCCAAATGGGAGAATGCATTCCTTATGGATATGTTGGTTTCTTAAAAGAAGGGTATTATTACCCAAGCCATCAAGCTACAGATTTTTATCATCACTACAAGGAAGACATTGCTTTAATGGCAGAAATGGGATTTAAAACGTATCGTCTTTCGATATCGTGGACAAGAATATTTCCTAACGGTGATGATGAAACACCTAATGAGGAAGGACTACATTTTTATGATAATGTTATTGATGAATTAAAAAAGCATAATATAGAACCATTAGTAACAATTTTACATTTTGATATGCCTTTAAATTTAGCTACTAAATATGGTGGATGGATCAATCGTAAATTAATTGATTTTTATTTAAAATTTGCAAAAGTTCTTTTTGAAAGATGGAAAGATAAAGTTACTTATTGGATTACCGTTAATGAAATAAATGTATTGGGTGGTTATTGGACACTTGGATTAGCTTCGAATCATCGTAAAACTGGAGCTCATTCTAATCAAGGAGAAACACCATTAGAAGATGCGGGAATTAAGTTTCAATCAATTCATCATATGTTAGTTGCCAGCGCAATGGCAAATAAAATGGCAAGAGAGATCAATCCACATTTTATGTTAGGTACAATGTGTGCACTTTCTGGAATTTATCCTGCGACTTGTCATCCAGATGATGTATTTGGAGCATATGAATTCAGAAGAAAAGCATTGATGTTTAGTGATGTTACTTGTCGAGGATATTATCCTAATTATGCACAAGCTATTTTTGATGAATATAATTTTAAATTAAAGATGGAACCTGAGGATGAAAAATGGTTAAAAGAAAATACATCTGATTATCTTGCATTTTCGTATTATCGAACAACTGCATTTGATCGTTTTTCTCCTAATACGACAACTACTGGTGGACAACAAGCATCACCGAACCCATATTTAGAAAAAACACCTTGGGGATGGCCAATTGATCCAGAAGGATTAAGATTTGTTTTAAATGAATTATATGATCGTTATCAAAAACCATTATTTATAGTAGAAAATGGAATGGGAAATGATGATATATTAGAAAATAATGAAATTCACGATGACTATCGTATTTCTTACATTAGAAATCATATAAAAGAATTAAAAAAAGCAATAGAAATCGATAGAGTTGATGTACTTGGCTATACTCCATGGGGATGTATTGATATTGTTTCTGCTGGAACAGGAGAAATGAAAAAAAGATATGGTTTTGTATATGTTGATTTAGACGATTTAGGCAAAGGTAGCTTAAAAAGAATAAAAAAAGATTCTTTTTATTGGTATAAAAAAGTTATTACAACAAATGGTGAAGAATTAGACTAAGGTATATTTCCTTCCTTATAAAAATTTATATACCTTATGTTATTTTGAACTCATTTATCAATAATATAAAAGAAGAAAAAATAAAGCGATTGTGATTATATAAAAGCTGAAAGCAAAACCAATAAATAAGTTGGACATGAAAAAATTAAGAAGAGCACTAATAAACCTAGATAAATAGGAATTGTTGGTGCCTTTTAATTTGATGATTTATTAGTGAAAATGAATTTTTTAACTTTTGATAAGGGGATATAAAAGAAGTTGACGGTGGTAATAAGCGATATATAATTATTTTTGTATATAGAGGGGGGATGTAAATGGATTATTATAATCGAGCAAATGAATTAAAAGAAGATACTATTGAAATACGAAGATATCTTCATAAAAATGCAGAAGTAGGATTAGATTTACCAAATACGGTTGAATATGTTATGAAACAATTGAAAGAATATGGAATTCAACCCCCAATTATGTGGACATGGAGTAACTGCAACGATTGGTAAAGGAAAACCTGTTATTTTATTGAGGGCAGATATGGATGCTTTACCGATTACTGAATTAAGTGGAGAAGAGTTTACTTGTACTTCAGGAAACATGCATGCCTGTGGCCATGATATCCATACAGCTATGTTATTAACGGCAGCAAGAATGTTAAAAGAAGATGAAGATCATTTACAAGGAACAGTAAAATTAATGTTTCAAAATGCTGAAGAAGTATTTAAAGGTGCCAATGGTATGATTGAACATGGAATTTTAGATAATCCAAGACCAGATGCAGCAATGGCTTATCATATGATGATAGGGAAAAATCAAGTGGGTACTTATATGTATAATGCAGGGGTCATTATGATGAACTCTGTTGATGAATTTAAAATAATAATTCATGGAAAAGGAACACATGGAGCCTATCCTCATCAAGGAATAGATCCTATAAATATCGGTGTACATATTCATCTCGCTCTACAAGAACTTATTGCAAGAGAAGCAAATCCTCAAGATATATGCACACTTACAATAGGAAAGTTTAATGCTGGTAGTGCAGCTAATATCATACCTGAAAGTGCAATTTTACAAGGAACACTACGAACAAATAATGTTTCAACAAGAGAAAATTTATTAAGTCGTATGAAGGAAGTATGTCATAAAATTGCAGATACCTATCGTGGAACAGTTGAAATTGAAATGGTTTCAACAGTACCACCGCTTATGTGTGATCCGCAGCTAACTTTAGAAATGGCAGAATATATGTCACAAATAGGAATTGAAGGATTAAAAGGAATACCTAATAGTACAGCAACGGTATCAGAAGATTTGGCTATTATTGCTGAAAAAATACTGACAACTTATATGATTTTAACTGCTGGATTTATGGATGAACGTGGCGATTATTCTTTACACCATCCTAAAGCACAGATTGATGAAAATGTTTGTGTTATTGGTGCGGCATGTTTTGCATATTGTGTAAGTCATTGGCTTGGAAATCATAAAGATAGTTAAATTATAAAATACTTCATCTAAATATAGCTTAAATAATATATAATTTTAAAACATACTTCAGGAAGCAAATATGCTATGATTTATTTACAAATCTGAAAACAATTGCATCAAAATGAAAAGGTAAGGATTGATGGATTCTTACCTTTTCTAACTTTAAAATATTAATTATTATGAGAAATTTCCCTTCATAAACCAATCATAAGATCTATCTGCTATAACTTTAGTTTCAAATAAATCTAATCCACCACCTACAATAGCGCCTACACCAAGTATTAGTTTTTCTAAATTAATAATATCATAATGTAAAAAATTTTATCGCTAAATATTTCTATGTTTTTGCCTTTAATGTTTGTAAATAAATAATGATAAATTTTAAATGTAGATAACAAAGAGGTGTTGTTTAGGCTTTACCCTCTAGTTAGCTAGAATGATAAACTAAAATTAGAGGTGATAGAATAGTTGTTAAAAATTAGGGAATTTTCCAAACTTTGTAAATGCAGTGTTTACACTCTTAGATATTATGATCAAATAGGAATCTTAAAGCCTTCTATCATAGATACAAAATCAGGATATAGATTTTATGATGAAAAACAATTGAATGATTACATAGAAATAAAAGACTTCCAATCTATAGGATTTAGTATATTAGAAATACAAAGCTTTAATTCAAAAACCAATAATGAGATATTACAAATGATTGATGAGAAAGTAGAACAGCTAGAAACAAAGTTGGAGTTATCAATATATATTAAAAAGAAATATTTTGGAGGATATGAAAAATGAAAAGAGGAATAAAGTGCATAATTTTAATATGTATGATTGCTATAATAGGTGGATGTAGTTCTAATAATAAGAAGAATAACACAAATAGTGATTTAGAAAAACAATCAAAAATTAATATAGAAGATATAGATTGGAAAGTTAAACAAGGAATTGTAGATGGTGATCGATATGCATTACTAGATTATACAAATAATACACCTTATACGATTACACATTTTGAATTAACTTTTGAAGAAAAAGATGATTTAAAAGAAGAAGATAAAGAAAAGTTTTATAAACATATAAAAGATGTAGTAAATGCAGATGATGAAGGCATGGAAGAAATAAAAAATAAAAAAATTGAATTTTATGCAAAATCTAATAGAATTGTAAATAAAAATAAAACAGTAAAAAATCAAAGAGTTTATTACTATAGTGGTATATATTATTTACAAGATGCAAGTTATATTAATTTGGCTGATCCATCTACAGCAACTATAGAATATATAAGTAACGATAAAATACATAAAGCCTATTATGATTATAAATCAAAAGAATATACAGAAGATGAAAAGACTGAAAAAGCGATCTATTGGACACAAGGAACATTTAAAGATAAATTACCTAAACCTAAAGCACAAGTTATTAAAAAAGATTATATAGATAATAAGAAAAGTTTTTCTTTTGTTGCATGTGGTTTAACTAAAGATGACTATGATAGCTATGTTGATAAATGTAAGAAAATGGGTTATACAGTGGATGCAGATAATTTTGATGATTCTTATTATGCTAAAAATAGTGAAGGATATAAGATTGATATTCGTTATGATGCAGATGATTTTGAGTTAAATGTTTCAATTTCTGCTCCTAGAACAAATAATGAAAATCAAAATACTACGGATACAACAGATGATGATCAAGAGATAGACGAAGAAGATTAGTAAATAAAATATACGTAGAAAATTTATCTACGTATATTTTATCTTTTATATTTATCTTTATATTTTTTCAATAATTCACCATTTAATTTGTTTTCTAAGCTTGTGTTTTTTACCCATAAATTTAAAGAATCAACGGCAAGAGTAATTTCTTCTAATTTACAACAAATGAAAGCGAAGTCTTCAATTTCATCATCAGTAACTCTACCATCTCTTCCAATTTGAATTAGTCGGTTAACTTGTGGCGCCATTTCATTGAGACTGTCAACAGTTTCTAAAATAATATGTTCTAATTCAGAAGTTGCAATTTCAGGTATATTGTCTCTACCGATATCACATTCGTGGACACAATAATAATTTAATAAATTGGGTTTTTTATAGCATTTTGCCATTTTTACTATATCTAAGGGTGTAGCATCTTGACTATAGGTTTCAATTTTTTCGATTCGTCTAACAGGCATATCTAAAAGTTCACTTGCTTTTTCTCTTGTGTAACCTGCTTCTTTTCTATACCTATAATATATACTTTTATCTTCTAATTCTTCATTTTTACCCATGCTAAATCTCCTTTTCACCTCACAAGGTGAAATGCAAGCGAGATGTCTCCTTGTGAAGTGTTCATATAATGATATAAGAAAATTATAATTTAAGTGTAATAGAAAAACAAGACAGACAGAGGGGATTGAATGAATGTAAAAGAAAGAATACAGCTATTAAAAATAATAGAAAAGATGGAAGAATATCCTGAATATTCAAAAAAAGTAGGATTAAAAGATATATCTAAATATCAATTTAGAAAAATTGGAAAAGAGAGGAAGAAATATGATGATTAATATTAAAAATGTTGAAGCTCAAGCAGCTGAGCAAATAAAGAAAAATAAAACGAAAGCAAAAAAGGTTATTGAAAGTCCAGATAAATTTGATTTGTTGATATCAGAAACTTATAAAGTAGCTAAAAATATTCCATGTATTGGGAACATGTTATCAAAAATTCTTGTTATGGTTTCAATGACAAAAGATTATATCGATGGTACATATGACAAACCGCCTGTTTCAACTGTTTTAACAATCGTTGCATCGCTTATTTATTTAGTATCGGTTGTAGATTTAATTCCTGATGCTATTCCAGGGATTGGCTATATTGATGATGTGGCTGTTTTATCAGCTTGTTGGAAAATTATTAATATGGAAATTAATCAATATATGATGTGGAAAAATATTAAGTTATAGAAAGTAAGAAAAATTTTTAAAAAATATAATTATAAGGGGGAAAGAAAATATGAATGAAGTTAATTATAAGAAATTAGAAAATAATGATGTTAAAGAAAGTAAGAAGAAAAAAATTGTTACTAATCTATTAGGTTTATTAAATAAACAAATAATAAAAATTGTATTAATAATTCTAGTATTGTTTGTAGCAATTATTGGAATAAAAAAATCATTTTTTACTGAAAGTAAAACAACAAAATTAGGATTTGAGGATATTGGAGAATTAGCAACAGAATCATGTGTAATGACAGAAATTGATGTGGTAGACAAATCAAGAAAATTTTACGGTGTAAACGTACCTTTTACACAAACAAAATATATTTATAGCTATGATGTTATCGTTAAGGCTGGAATAGACTTTTCGCAAGTTGATTGGGGAGAAGCAGGAAATAACACTGTTAATGTAATTGTGCCAGAAATTAAAGTTTTAAGTAAGGAACTTAAAAAAGATTCTTTCAAAGTTTATCATGAGGAAGAGAGCATTTTTACAAATGTTACTTTAGAAGAAAATAATAAAGCACTAACTAAATTAGAAGATACTGCGTTGAAGGATGCAATTGACAATGGCTTATATGACAGAGCAAAAGAAAGTGCTAAAAAGCAATTAAAGTCATTTATTAAAACAAATGATAAATATAAAGATTATAAAATACATTTTGAATATAGAGGAAATTAAATGAAAAAGTACATATTAATAGCATTGATCGTTATAGTTGGTTTGCTTGTTTTCTTTTATAGTGGTTTATTAATCACAAGATAGTTATACATAGTTACAATAATAGAATATATAAGAAATGTAATTAATATTAGGCATAATATGATTACATTTTTATTAATAGAGAAAGGAAAGATCACTATGTTATTTAACAATAAAGAATTACAAAGTAATTTTGATATAGGAAAAGATTTGCCTGATGAACAAGCAAATATTAATTGTTTAGCTGAAGAAATAATAAGAATAACAGAGAAGATATATAATATAGAAGGAAAAATTGTTTGTAGACATAGGGATCAAAATAATAGGGAAGTTTTTGTTGATAGAGTATGTATTGATGAAGCTACTTGGGATAGAGGAAAAGAAGAAATAAAGCAAATACTTGTAAGAAATGATAAAAGTAGATTTGCTTTAAATAATAGATTAGAGGTTTTTGGTGTTTATGAACCTAGTGAGTCATTAGAATACAAAAAGTATTTACAAGTGCTTTATTTCTTTTATATAATGAATTATTTTATTTTTCCTAAAGAAAATATATTTAAAAGTCTTTCATTAGAAAATGTAGATTATAAAAAAAGTTATGAGGAAGGTGCTTTAAAAGGAAATCATTTATCATTTATTGTTTTAAATTTATTTGATGATGAAGAAGCATTTTATTATTTTTGTAATACTAATAACGAATTTAATAACATATCATATCAAATTGAAAAATTGATTGAAAATATGGCATATAAAAGATTTTATTTAGCTAGTAACGATAAATTAGAAAGTGTTATAGAAAACATTATTTATGAAAATCAAATAGAAGTAAAAGGATATAATGTTAATCCAATTATTCAATTAGTAGAACATTGTAATCAATATAATCGATTAGTTTATAGTGTTGATCTTTTAAATAATCTTGATAATAATTTTCAAGAGTTATTTTATACAGAAGAATTTGAGATATTGCCACCTGATATTTGGAAGAATATGCATATTTCATTAGAAGATTTAAATGAATTTTTAATGAGTGATGACTTATTCTATTTTTGTAAACAAACAATTGGAAAAATAGAAAGTAAACAAAGACATAATTTTTTAAATAGTAATTCTGTTAAATTTCTAAGGAATGCTATTGAGTATGATAAACAATGGATTGATACATTTGATGAAAGTGAAGGATTATATATAGAAAAGATAAATGATAAATATACTATTTATCCTTTAAAAGTTGCTATTTTTCTAAGAACATATGATGAATTAACAAATAAAAGAAAAGTAAAGATATTAAGTGGAAATAAAAAGTCTCAATTATTAAAATCACTTTTAACGAATAATAATGATCCATTTCCACAATCATTACCAATGCAAATATTTAATCTAGTTTGTCATTTTCAATATGATAATATTACAAAAGAAATACCATTTGGATTTTATAATTATACAACGTTATTAAGTGAACGACTATTTTGTACAATAATGATTAAAACAACGGAAACATATAATTTTGATATGAATATCAAATACTTAAATACTCTATATGATGATTTATGTGATTTAGTAGAAGTATTAAAATAATTGTTGTTAAATATTAATATCCTTTTTCTTGGATAATTGATATTAAATTTCTTATATTTTAGATACAAAAGAGAAAGTGAATTAGTCAGTAAAACTAAAGAGAAGAACAAAAATAGAAATTCAATTTTTAAAGGAGTTATATGAAATAAAGGATAAATTTTTTGATAAAGTAATTTCTGAAAGAAAAAATAAAAATTTAAGTGAATGTACAATAACTTGTGTACTACACGCAAAGTATGGTATACTTTATTTGCAAGTCGGAGAACAATTGCATCAAAACGAAAAGGTAAGGATTGGTGGATCCTTACCTTTTCTAACTTTTAGAGTGGTCTAACACTAGGCTAGTTATCGCTTAAATCTTTTGTCTAACCATTTGCATATGTAATAAACTAACACACCTGCCACGACAGATACTACTAAGTCGGAAAACAATTAACATCACCTCCTTTCAGGGAGGACGATAACAAAATAATTATATCAAATTATGTCAAAAAAGTATGGCTGAACAGTAAAATAAATGGATAAAAATAGTATTTTATAAACTTATAATTAGGGCTTTCTTTTTGTGATTTATTAATTACTTTACAAATTTGCTAATGTCGTATGTCATATTAGCAAGAATGTAAAGCTTAAATCTATCTTGACATGAACTTGGCTTTAGGGGTTACAATGTATATAGGTTAATTTGGGGAGGATAAAAGGATGGAATATAGTAAAATTGATAAACTTGGTGTTAATCCATCACTATTAGGTTTTGGATGCATGCGTTTTCCTAAAAAAGAAGATGGGACAATTGATGAAGTAGAAGCAGAAAGAATGTTAGATCATGCTATTGAAAGTGGTGTAACATATATTGATACAGCGTATCCATATCATGATGGAGAAAGTGAACCATTTGTAGGAAGAGTATTAAAGAAATATAAAAGAAAAGACTATTATCTTGCTACAAAATTACCTATGTTTAAAATAGATTCACTACAACAAGCAAAAGACATCTTTGAAGAACAAATGAAAAGATTAGATGTTGATTATGTAGATTTCTATTTATTACATGCATTAAATAAAGATACATGGAAAAAAGTATTAGATTTAAATATTATTCCTTATTGTGAAGAATTAAAGAAACAAGGAAGAATTAAAAACTTTGGTTTTTCTTTCCATGATGATTATGAAGTCTTTGAAGAAATTATTAATTATCATGATTGGGATTTCTGTCAAATACAATTAAATTATATTGATACAGATATCCAAGCAGGAATGAAAGGTTATAAACTTACTGAAGAAAAGAATGTGCCATTAGTAATCATGGAACCAATTAAAGGTGGAGCTCTTGCTAGCCTTTCAGATGATATTGAAAAAGTCTTTACTGACTATAATCAAAATGTTAGCATTTCAAGTTGGGCTTTACGTTTTGTGGCTTCACTTCCAAATGTTAAAGTTGTTTTAAGTGGTATGTCAACTTATGCTCAAGTAGAAGATAACTTAGCTACTTTTAAAGATTTTAAACCATTAGATCAAGATGAAGAAAAACTTGTAGAAAAAGTAGCTAATATGATTAAAGCAAAAACTAAAAATGGATGTACAGGATGTCGTTATTGTATGCCTTGTCCATTTGGAATTGATATTCCAGGTAACTTCAAGTTATGGAATGAATATGGTATGTTAGGTCTTAAAGATACAGCTAAAAGACGTTATACAAATCTAGGAGATGCACAAGCTGAATTTTGTAAGAAATGTGGTAAATGTGAAAAACTTTGTCCACAATCTATTAAAATCAGAGAAGATTTACAACGTGTCGTTCAAGATATTAAGAACTTATAAGAGAATGGCGTTATGTCATTCTTTTTTTTGTATTATGTTTTAGTAAAATAAATAGTGATATGTATGGTATGATGTATTTATAGATAAAAGTGAAACAGGATATACGAGGAGACAACTTATGAAGATAAAATATGTGGGGAAATTAGATCCAGAAACTAATCCACTTCCAACAAATAAGCTTAAAGAAGGGGCTATTCGATTTAATGAGCCAACGGATAGAAAAAAACAGAATATACAAACAAGTATTGTTACTTTTATTATTATATGTATTATGTTTGTACCAGAATATTTAAATGTTCTTTTTAGAGATGTTGATGCTATGGATTTATCAAATCTTTTTAGCTATTTTATACTCGCAAATATTTTATTAGTTCTTTCAAAACTATGTCAGTTTTATTTCTATAAAGAAATTTATAATATATGTAGCTTATTACTACTGGAACAAATGCTACTAACACTCTTAAAATATTCACACCATCATCTGTAGCACTTTTTATCATATAATGCTGATAATCCGTTCCTTCCATTACCGCAAACAAACTATTTGAAATGCCTGGAAACAAAAATACCGCCAAAAATATAGTTGCTGAAATGGCTTTTACTTTCCATGACCAAGCCTTTTGTGTTACAAAAAAATAAACGGGTATCATAATAAAAGCTGTATTATGAAATGTGCTTGCTACCAACACTAACAACATATAACGTATTATTTGATGCTTATAAATGTACTTAATTCCCAGAAATAAAA
>ERZ834859.2426-NODE-2426-length-16148-cov-7.357174_pt1 | contig 16148 bp, 15 predicted proteins | sample MGYA00519947_ERZ834859 | MGnify/ENA primary metagenome ERZ834859 (study PRJEB31850, sample SAMEA3708763) | human gut metagenome | biome: human gut; feature: human-associated habitat; material: faeces | place: China | collected 2014 ...
CAAAAAAGGCGAGGAACAACAGCGAGGTAATTGCCATGGTCTGATCCTCGCACAGGAAGGCGAGGACCTGCTCCCAAGTTATCGTCATGATTCCTATTCTCCGCAATTAGTTCTTTTCTTCCAGGTCGCGCACGCGCTTTTCCAGCATGGCGTTGGCCTGGGTCAGAATGACAGAGGCGGGGGTATAGTAGATGGGCAGGAACAGCAGATCGGCGCCGGCGGACTGGGCACCAGCCAGCTGGACGTTGAAGTCGGTCTGGCTGGCCTCGGTGAAGGTGCCCTCATAGACGATGTCCATACCGCGGGAATCGGCCTCTGCCTTGAAGTTGTCCCGGATACCGATGGAGTATTGGTCATCGTTTTTGTAGATGATGGCGATCTTCGGACTGTCGAAGTTCTCATCGATGTACTGGGCGGAACGGGAGCCCTGGTTGGAGTCGGTGAAGCAGATCTGGAACACGTTATCATTGTCGTTGATGGAAATGACATCGTCGCCGGAGGCGGAGGGGGTCAGGGTGAACACCCGGTCCTCATAGGACAGCGGGACCACGGAAAGGGCCGGCTGGGTAGTGACGGTGCCCACCAGGATCTGCATGCCGTCGTCCATCAGGGCGTTGTAGGCGTTGACGGAGGTCTCAGCGTCGTTGACGTCGTCCTCAGTCATCAGCTCAAACTGGATGTCGCCGCCCAGGGCATTGATTTCGTCCACCGCGATCTGGGCGGAATTGGCCACGCAGGTGCCGTAGATGGCGGCGCCGCCGGTCAGGGGGCCAATGACGCCGACTTTGAAGGCACTGCTGCCGGAGCTCTCCCCGCCGGCAGAATCGCCGGAGTTGGAGTCGGCTTCATCCGAGCCGCCGCAGGCGGCCAGGCTGAGGACCATAACCATGGCCATCATGAGGGCAAAGAACTTCTTTTTCATCTTGCAATCTCCTTTTCTTGGTTCAGATTATACAAAAAAGCGGCCCCGCCAGATGCGGAGCCGCTTTACTGTATCAAACAGTTATGCACCTCGTCGCGATCTCGGCGTATGATGATACTCTGCTGCCAACAATACCAGTACCAGAACAAACAGGGCCACTGCCAGTACGGATACCAGAATGGCAAGGGGAATCAGGGCGCAAATAATAATGGACGCCAGCAGAATGGCGTCCAGAATCAGAGCAATATTCATCATGGAAGCACGGGACATCTCCGTGGAATAGGCGCAGGAAGCAGACGCCGCCTGGCGAGCGGACGCACCATTCATCATCATGGACTGGGAAGACGTCGTGTAAAATGCCATGGTGTTCCACTCCTTTCAAAACAGACAACCCGTTGATGTTGTTTCCAATTGTAGCGGCTCTCTTTCGGAAAGTCAATCCTCAATCCAAAAAAGAACGCCTATAAAATATTTTTGATTTCATTATATTTTTGTGTGTACTGTACAAAAATGCAAAGAAAGGTGCGGTGTATAGAGGAAAGAAACCGCGTGGCGAAAGGAAAAAAGGAGAGACGGCAGCCGCCGTCTCTCCCTTCGTTGTCTGGAAAAATTTTAATAGCACTTGCGGTAGATGGCCTCTTCGGACTCCAGGTCGAAGGGGTAGTAGGCGTTGGTCATGAGGCGCTGCTGGTTGGCCTCGACGGACAGGGGGAAGGCCTTGAAGTCCGCCTCAGTGAAGCCGCAGTCCCGCAGGGGCCGCAGGGGCAGGATGCGCTGCAGCAGGGCGTTCATCTCGGGGATGGCGTCCTTGACCTCGCAGCCCAGGATGCTGGACACCAGCTCCTTGAACTTCATGATCTCACCGTCGGGCTTGTGCTCGTCATAGTAGTCCATGATGGCGCCGAAGAGCATATAGTTGCTCTCGCCGTGGGGCACGTGATAGGTGCCGCCCAGGGGGAAGCTCATGCCGTGGACCGGGCCGCAGCCGGCCTTCAGGAAGGCGATGCCGGCGTAGAAGCTGGCGGTCACGAACTGATCCATATACTCGAACCGGGCGTCCTGGCCCTTTTCGTCGATCAGCTTGAAGCCTTTCAGAATCACATCCATAGCCTTCTCGCTGAAGAGCTCGGAGGTCATGGTCTTGCGGTGGGGGCTCAGGAAGGACTCGGTGGCGTGGACCAGGGCGTCGATGGCGGAGCAGGCGAAGGGCTTGTAGGGCAGGGTCTTGAGGAGCTCCGGGATCAGGCACACCTTGTTGGGGATGATGTCATCGGACACCAGGCCCAGCTTGGTTTCGCCGCCGGTGAGCACGCCGTCCTTCTCGTCCTTGACGATGGCCACGGAGATGTTAGTGCACTCAGAGCCGGTGCCGCAGGTGGTGGGGATGGCGATGACGTCCTTCTCGTGCACCACGGGGAATCGCTTGAAGTACAGGTTGTGGACGGTATCGGGGCGCTTGCAGCCCAGCAGCTTGCACAGGTCCATAATGGCGCCGCCGCCCACGGCGATGACGCGGTCGTAGCTGTCGTAGGGGATGGCGTCGTACATGACCTGGATCATTTCCTCGCTGGGTTCGCCAGCGCCGAACTTCTCCTGGAACACATAATGGCACTTGAGGCCCAGATCCTTCATGAAGGGGGTATAGATGAACTCGTTGGTCAGCACCACGTCCCGCTCGTTCAGCTTGAACTCCTCCGCCATCTGGGCGAAGGTCTGGAACTTGTACACTGTGGGAGCGAAAATAATCTCCCGCTTGTCAGCCATCAGGGAAGCGGAAAAAGCATCCATGATTCTTGTCTCCTTTTCAAAATGATATATGGCGATACAGGCAGGGCCCCTGAGGGACCCCGCCGGGTATCTGAACTTATTTGCGGGCGATGGCCTTCTTGACGGCGGCCACGATGTTGGCGGCGCGGAGGCCGTACTCGTCCATCAGGAAGTCCTGGGGACCCACCTGACCGAACTGGTCCTGCACGCCCACAAATTCCTGTACGGTGGGGGCGTTCCTGGACAGGCAGTTGGCCACAACAGAACCCAGGCCGCAGGTGACGTTGTGGTTCTCGGCGGTGACGATGGCACCGGTCTCCTTGGCGGCCTTGACCACCAGCTCCTCGTCCAGGGGCTTCCAGGTGAACATGTCGATGACCCGGACAGAGATGCCCTCTGCCTGCAGAGCCTCATAGGCCTTCAGGGACTCGTCCACCATGATGCCGGAGGTGATGATGGTGGCCTGATCCTTGTCGGACTCATGCAGCACCACACCCTTGCCGATCTCGAACTCGCTTCCCTCGCCGTACACCTGGATGATGCCCTTGCGGACGAACCGGGTGTAGGTGACGCCCTTGTCGATGTTCACCAGTTGGCGGGTGATACTGGCAAGCTGGTCATAGTCGGCGGGGTCCAGCACTGTGGTTTCGGGGATGGAGAGGTACATGGCTGCATCCTCCAGCGGCATGTGGGTGCCGCCGTTGAACGCGGCGGTGACGCCGGCGTCGGAACCCAGAACATGGACCGTCAGCCCGGCATAGGCAGCTGACATATAGATCTGGTCATAGCACCGGCGGGAGGAGAAGGTACCGAAGGAGTGGAAGAAAACCTTCTTGCCGGTGGCGGCGAGACCCGCAGACACACCGGCGGCGTTGCCCTCGGCGATGCCGGCCTCAAAGGCCCGGTCGGGATAGTGCTCCCGCAGCCGCTTGGTGTTGATGCAGCCCATCAGGTCGCAGTCCACATAGCAGATGGACTTGTCCTGCGCCATCATCTCGTCCAGGGTCAGGGCGAGACCGTCCCGGCAGGCCCGGGAGTCCTTTTCATGCTTACCGATCAGTTTCACGTTCATTGCTCTCACCCTCCTCAAGCGTTCTTGGCGTCTTCCAGAGCCTTTTCCGCGGCGGCCAGCGCCTCGGCCCACTGCTCCTCATTGGGCTGGGAGGAGTGGTCGTGCTTGGGCTCAGCGAAAGTGGCGCCCTTGCCCTTGCAGGTGTCCAGCACGATGCAGCTGGGCACGCCCTTCTTGGCGTAAGCGTTCTGGATGGCGTCGTAGATAGCCTTCACATCATGGCCGTCGATCTCCTGGGTATACAGGCCGAAGGATTCCGCCTTCTTGGCAATGTTGCCGTGGTCCAGGATGTCGGCGGTGGGGCCGTCCAGCTGATAGCCGTTGTTGTCGATGAAGTAGATGATGTTGTCCAGCTTGTGGGCGTATGCGAAGTGGAACGCCTCCCAGACTTGGCCCTCGTCGGCCTCGCCGTCGCCGATGACGCAGAACACGTGGCTGTCACGGCCATCGATCTTGTTGCCCAGAGCGGCGCCGGTGGCGGTGGAGGCGCCCTGGCCCAGAGAGCCGGTGGTCAGATCCACGCCGGGGGTCAGCTTCCGGTCGGTGTGGCTGGGGAACTTGGTGTGAGGATGGTTGAGGGTATAAGCTTCCTCCATGGGATAGTAGCCCATCAGGCCAAAAGTGGCGTAAGCCACGGGGCCCGCGTGGCCCTTGGACAGGACCAGCCAATCCCGATCCTCCCACCGGGGGTTCTTCGGGTCAAACTTCATAACCTCTCCGTACAGGACGGCCATCAGGTCCGCCAGGTCCATGGAGCCGCCCACGTGGCCGAAGCCCCGGGAGTGGATGACCTTCAGCGTTTCCAGCCGGATCTCAGCCGCCAGAACTTTGCACTTTTTTTCGTTCATGGGGTGTTTCTTCCTTTCCTTCACTTAAATTGCACGCCGCGCGGAAACCTGCGCCGCATAGGTTCGACAGGGGGACAGGTCGCTGAGAAGTGAGAATGCAATGTGTGTGCGCCAACAGAAAAAGCAAAACGATTACTTCGCTTTCAGAATACCACAAATTCCAAAACATGAAAAGGGGGTTATCAAAGGTTTTTGAAAATTCGTCCCGCCGGTGGTGCCGTGGGGCGAACCTGAAGAAGCGTGTATCGGCGGATTTCCCAATGTCTGCACAAAAATATGGTGGTTTTGACCAAAAATCAACCCTGACATTTTCTATATTTTACCCCATCCTTCTATACGGAGTCAATATGAGTTTGAATTTTCACAAGAATAACTTCCGCAGATAGGAAGGTACACAGGCGCAGGGGGGGAGTGGCTACCTAGAGAAAGGAAAACCATGGAAAGCAGCACTTCAAGGTTTTCCTCGATTTTCCAGAAACACCTACGGGCGGCAAGGCTTGCGGCGGAAGGCCCTGCATCGTTCTGTAATTGACAAGCCCCGGCAAATTCGCTATTCTATATGGGACGGCATACGCCTCCGGCCGGCTTTGGCGGGTGGGGAAAGCGTTTGCGCAGAATGCGCCGCACCGGCGGCGGGAAAGGCAGAGTCAGATGAAGAACGTCACGCTGAAGGACGTGGCCCGAGCGGCGGGCGTCTCTTATTCCACAGTCTCTCGCTCTCTGTCAGGCAGCCCACAGATCGGGCGGGAGACCCGGGAGCGGATCCTGCGCCTGTGCGACGAGATGGGCTACACCAAAAACTATGTGGCCCGCTCCATGGTCATGCGGAGGACGGAGCTGATCGGTCTGGTAGTGCCTTCTATTGACAATCAGTTCATGGCAGAGCTGGCGTACCACGCGGAGATGAGCGCCCGGGCGCGGGGCTACAATCTCATGCTGTGCAACTCCGGGCCGGATCTGCGGCAGGAGAAGGCGGTGGTAAAGCTGCTGGTGGGCCGCCAGGTGGACGGGATGCTGATCGTCCCCCAGGAGCACCGGAGCTGTGAGGAGCTCCGGGTCTACACGGAGCAGGTGCCCACGGTCTTCCTCAGCGAGGATCTGCGGGACGAACCCCTCAGCTGTGTGACCACGGACAATACCGGGGCCACCTACCTGGCCATGGAATACCTGCGGAGCCTGGGGCACCGGGAGATCCTGTACTTCGGCCGCAGGCACACCGTCACCCACCAACTGCGGGCAGAGGGCTACCTGCCGGGACATGGGGCTGACACCGCGGATTGTGGACAGCAGCTTTCCCCGCTCCTCAGTGGCCGGCGGCTATGAGCTGGCCCGGGAGCTGTTTACCAAGCCCCTGGACTATACAGCCATCCTGGCCTCCACGGACTCCAACGCCCTGGGGATTCTGCGGGCGGCGGACGAGCTTGGGATCAGGGTGCCGGAGCAGCTGAGTCTGATGGGATTTGACAACATCGCATCTGCCGCCATGCCGCGGATCGACCTGACTACGGTGGAGCAGTCCAAGCGGGAGATGGCCCTTCAGGCGGTGGAGATTCTGTTGGATAAGATCGAGCGGGGCACCCAGGGCTACGTCCATCAGATCCTGATGCCCAGTTTGGTGAAGCGCAGCTCCTGCAGGGCGTTGACATGAGAGACGTCTGCCGTTCTGCGGCGCGGCGCACTGCTTGACGGATAAGAAGAGGCGATCAGCTATGAAAGAGTATCTCTACGACCCCCACACCCACACGGCGGAGACCAGCAAATGCGGCCATCTGCCGGCGGCGGAGGTGGTGGATCGCTATGCCGGGCACGGATTTTCCGGCCTGGTGGTGACGGATCATCTCCACCCGGAGTACTTGTCCCGGATTGACACGGACCACAACTGGGACCATGTGATCGACCACTATCTTGCCGGCTACCGGGCCTCCAAGGCCCGGGGAGACGAACTGGGGCTGGATGTGATCCTGGGGGCGGAGCTGCGCTTCCCGGAGAACGACAACGACTATTTGGTCTATGGTATCGACGAGGCGTGGCTGCGGGCGAACCCATATCTGTGCTGCATGAGCGCCCGGGAGTTCTACCGGAAATTCCACGACCAAGTACTGATCGTCCACGCCCACCCTTACCGCGACGGCAATACCACGGTATTTGAAGATGCTGTCCACGGCACGGAGATCCTCAACGCCCATCCCCGCCATGAAAACCATAACGACCGGGCCCTGGAGCTGGCGAAGCGCCACCCGGAGTATCTGCGCTTGGCAGGGTCTGACACCCACGAGGATGGTGACGAGTGCCGGGCTGGCGTCCTCCTGCCGGAGCGGGTGCGGGATTCCTTTGCCTACCGGCGCATGATCGAAGGGCGGTGCTTCCGCCTCTGGTCGCCCGTCTTTCCGGAGCTGGCGGCGGCGGATGAGGCTCTGCGCCGGGCAGAACCTGCGGAATAACAGCTTGTCCGCGCCGCGGAGCCGAACAGAAAAGCGCTGCCTTTGGCGGCGCTTTCTTGCTTGACAGCGGGGAGCGGAGCCGGATATAATGGAAAAAACAGGAGGTGATGGGATGCGAAAGAGCATTGTGGTGCTGATCGTTGCGGTGCTGGCAGTGGCGGCCGGAGCGGTGGTGCTGTCCCTGTCGGCTCCCGTGTTGGACGAGGAGGTGGAGTACCGGCTCACCTCGCTCTATTACCGGGGACAGGAGATCTCGTCCCAGGTGGACGGGGACGAGGTGCTGGATCTGCTGGAGGGCGCCTCCCGCGGTCTGATTTCCCGGGGCGGACTCCCGGCGCATTCCTTCCGGGATATGGTGGAGGTGAACGTCGTCGGCGGAGAGGAGGCCCTGCACGTGGTACTCTCCATGGAGGACGGGCTCTTCGCCGTCTATCAGGATCCGGATTGGAGTTATGCCATTCGGGAGGGTGAGGCGCTGGCCGCCGCGGTGGAGGCGCTGCTGCCCGCATGAGAGGACCGTAAGACAACCTGAAAGCACCCCGCGGCCGTCGGCCGCAGGGTGCTTTTTCCTGTTTCGGGTTCAAACCTTGGCGGGCTGCATCTGTGACATCTGGCGCAGTACATACAGTTGAATGGGGACAGCCGCCGCCAGAGTGAGAAGATCGGAGACGGACTGGGCCATCTGGACGCCCAGAAGTCCCAACGGGGACAGGGAGAGAAGCCACACCAGGGGAATGAAGAAAATGCCCTGCCGGGCCATGGCGACAAAGGTGGCGGGAACGGTCCGCCCAATGGTCTGGAGCATCATGTTGCTCATGGTGATCCACGCCTGGAAGAAGAAAGTCACGCACTGGAACCGCAGGGCTACCGTGCCGATGGCGATGACCCCCGGGTCATCCCGGAACAGGGCGATGAGCTGCGGTGCAAAGGCGAACCCCAGTGCCCCGATCACCAGCAGAAAGACGGCGGCCACCTTCACGCAGAACCAGAAGCCCTCCTTCACCCGGTGATACAGCCGGGCACCGTAGTTGAAGCCGCACACCGGCTGGAAGCCCTGGCCGAATCCGATCATGGCGGAGGCGCCGAAGGTGGTGATCCGCTGGACCACGCCCATGGCGGCGATGGCCGCGTCTCCGTAAGGCATGGCGGCGTGGTTGAGGCAGATGGTGGCCACGCTGGCCAAGCTCTGCCGGGCCAGGGAAGGCAGCCCGCCCTGGATGATGAGCTTGAAGTAGGACCATTTCAGCTGGACGCGGGAGATGTGGATGTGAAGGGTGGCGCCCCGGGTGCAGCCCGCCAGCAACAGACAGAAAGGATGGTGGCCCAGGCGGCGCCCGCCACTCCCAGGTCAAAGACGAAGATCAGCAGGGGATCCAGCCCGATGTTCAGCACGGCGCCGCTGGCGATGCCGATGGTGCCGTAGATGGCGTTGCCCTGGAAGCGCAGCTGGTTGTTCAGTACCAGGGAGGCGGTCATCCACGGCGCGCCGATGAGAATGACGCGCAGGTAGTCCTTGGCATAGGGCAGAATGTCTTGGGCGTTGTTGCCCAGGATAATCTCCACCTCTGCGCCCTCGCCCTGGATCAGCTCCAGCATAATGGCGCAGGTATGGCGGTCCACCAGTTCCCGGAGGCCCTCGATGTCACCGGCGGTGGTATAGACAAAGCCCTCGTTGAAGGGGCCGAAGTAGTTGTGGAACACCTCCTGACCGGTGGCGGTCAGGGTGGCAATGGTGCGGCCATGGAAGCTGTTGACCAGCGTGATCACAACATCGCGGCCCTTGCCGTAGTGGTCAAAGCTGTATTTGCGGGCCAGCTTGATGGCGCATTCGTTGGCCTCCGCCCCCGAATTGCAGAGGAAAACGCGGCCCATCCCCGTCGCGGCGCACAGCTCGGCGGCGAACTGCACCTGCACCGGACTGTAATAGAGATTGGAAATATGCTGCAAAGCCGCGGCCTGCTCCTGCACCGCCCGCACCCAGCCCTCGTCGCAGTAGCCCAGGGCGTTGACCCCGATGCCGCTGCCGAAGTCGATGTAGGCGCGGCCCTCCACGTCGATGGCCGTGGCCCCGTGTCCGCTGGCCAGCGCCACGGGGAACCGGCCGTAGGTGGGCATCAACGCGGCGTCGTACTGTTTTTGTATCTCGTCGAGCGTCATAATCCGTCTCCTCCCCTTACAGGAACATGGTGCCGATGCCTTCGTCGGTCAGCATTTCGATCAAAATGGAATGGGGGATCCGGCCGTCGATGATGTGGGTGCGCTTGACTCCCCGGCGCACCGCCTCCACGCAGCAGTCGATTTTCGGAATCATCCCGCCGGAAATAATCCCCTGGTTTTTCAAATGGGGCACCTCGCTGACCTGCACCACCGAGATCAGGGAATCCTCATCCTCCCGATCCCGCAGCAGTCCCCGGACGTCGGTCATCAGCACCAGCTTTTCCGCGCAGAGGGCGGCGGCGATGCGGGAGGCGGCGATGTCGGCGTTGATGTTGTAGGTTTCGCCGTCGTCCTCGCCGGCGGCGATGGTGGCCACCACCGGGATGGTGTCGCTCTCCAGGCTGTGGCGGATGAGGGTGACGTTCACGTGGGTGATGTCCCCCACCAGGCCGAGATCTGCCTCGCCCTGGTGCCGGCGCGCCTTGATCATGCCGCCGTCCAGCCCGCATAGGCCGATGGCCCGCCCACCGTGCTCCTCGAGCAGCTGCACCAGCCCCTTGTTGACCTTGCCGGCCAGCACCATTTCCACCACGTCCATGGTCTCCCGGTCGGTGTAGCGCAGGCCGCCCACAAATTTGGACTCCTTACCGATCTTTTTCAGCATGGCGTTGATTTCCGGCCCGCCGCCGTGAACCAGCACCACATCCACCCCCACGGTGGACAGCAGCACAATATCCTCCATCACCGCGCTTTTCAGTTCTTCGCTGATCATGGCGTTGCCGCCGTATTTGATGACGACGATCTTGCCGCTGTATTCCTGTATGTAGGGCAGCGCGTGGACGAGTACCTTCGCGCGCTGCGGATTCGTAATGTCCATGATGGTGTTCCTCCCGGTTCAGGTGCGGTAGTCGCCGTTGATCTTCACATAGTCATACGTCAGGTCGCAGCCCCAGGCGGTCGCGCCCTCGTCGCCGGACTTGAGGTCGACGAGGATCTCGATCTCCTTTTCGAGCAGGACCTTTTTGGCTTCCTCCTCGGAAAACGGGATGCCCGCGCCGTCGACGCACACGCGCACCGTGCCGGCCACCGAGCGGAAGGCGACGTCCACCTTGTGCACGTTTACAGGAGCGCCGCTGTAGCCGATGGCGCACAGCACGCGGCCCCAGTTGGCGTCCGCGCCGAACATGGCGGCCTTGACGAGCGACGAGCAGATGATGCTCTTGGCCACGGTTTTCGCGGTGCAGTGGTCAGCAGCACCGGTGACGCAGCACTCGAGCAGGTGCGTCGCGCCCTCGCCGTCGCCCGCGATCTGGCGGCAGAGCCAGACGGTCACGCTGTTGAGCGCGCTGCAAAACGCCGTGAAGTCCGCGCCGGGCGCGGTGATCTCGGCATTGCCGGCGAGACCGTTTGCCAGGATGGCGACCATGTCGTTCGTGGACGTGTCGCCGTCGATGCTGACCATGTTGAACGTGTCCTGCACGTCGCCGGAGAGCGCGGCCTGCAGCATGGCGGGGCTGACGGCGCAGTCCGTCGTGAGGAAGACGAGCATGGTCGCAAGGTTCGGGTGGATCATGCCGGAGCCCTTGGCGATGCCGCCGATCGTGCAGGTCCTGCCGCCGGCGGTGAACTGCACGGCGATCTCCTTCGGGTGCGTGTCGGTGGTCATGATGCCCTCGGCCGCCTGGTCGGAGTGGTCGCCGAGCGCGGCGGCGAGCTGCGGCAGGCCGGAGCGGATGGGCGTGAGATCGAGCGGCTGGCCGATCACGCCCGTGGACGCGACGATGACGTCCTGCGGCGCGATGTGCAGCTGCGCCGCCGTGAGCGCGCTCATCTCCTCGGCGACGGCGACGCCGTCAGCGTTGCAGGTGTTGGCGTTGCCGCTGTTGCAGATCACGGCCTGGGCCTTGCCGTCAGCCAGGTGCGCCTTCGTCACGGTCAGGGGCGCGCCCTTGACGAGGTTCGATGTATAGACCGCCGCGGCGCTGGCCGGGACGGCGCTGTAGATGAGCGCGAGGTCGCGCTTGGACTGATTTCTGCGGATGCCGCAGTGGATGCCTGCGGCGGAAAAACCCTGTGCGGCGCACACGCCGCCGGTGACTTGCTTCATCGTTCGTTCCTCCTTACAGATCGAGGCCGAAGCCCTTTTCTCTGCCCATGACGAGGTTCAGGCACTCGAGCGCGGCGCCGGACGCGCCCTTGCCGAGGTTGTCGAACACGGACGTGAGCAGGATGCGCTCGTCATTGCCGGAGACGGACACGACCATGCTGTCCTTGCCGGACATGGCGGCGGCGGACAGGAAGCCGTCGTCACACGCGGGGTCGCGGTAGGTCACGACAGGGCCGGTATATTTCGCGGCGTAGGCGGCCTTGATATCTTCGGCCGTCTTGCCGGGGCAGAGCTGGGAGGCGAAGAGCGCGACACTCGTCTCCATGCCGCTGTAGAAATTCGCCACGATCGGCGCAAACACCGGCGCGTGCGTCAGGCCCGGGATGGCGCACATCTCGTGCAGGTGCTTGTGCTGCTGCGCAAGACCGTACTGCCGGGGGGCAACGTACAGGGGGTCGAGGGTGTCCGCCTCATACTCGGCGATCATCTTCTTGCCGCCGCCGCTGTAGCCCGTGAGCGAGTAGCACGTCAGCAGCGCGTCCGGCGGCAGGATGCCCGCCTCGACGAGCGGGTAGACCAGCACGACGAAGCCGCTGGCGTGGCAGCCGGGCACGGCGATGCGCTTGGCGGTACGGATCGCGGCCTCGCGCTCGGGTGACAGCTCCGGGAAGCCGTACGTCCAGCCGGGGGCCGTGCGGTGCGCGGTCGAGGTATCGAGCACGACCGTGTCCGGGTTCTCGACCAGATCCGCCGCCGTGATCGCCGCCGCGTCCGGCAGGCACAAAAACGCGATGTCCGCGCGGTTGATGAGCTCGCGCTGGGCTTCCATGTCGTGGTGCAGCTCGGGCGGCAGGGTCAGCAGGTCAATATTTTCGCGCTGGGCCAGCCGGTCGTAAATGCGCAGGCCGGCCGTGCCGGAGCTGCCGTCGATGAAAATGGTCGTTTTTTCTTTATGCATATCTCGTCCCTCACAAGCGGATAAAAATCCATTTATATAAGGCTAATATACTACCACGCGAATAAATATGCAAGGCATTCATGAAAAATCCACTGCGATTTGTGGAATTTGAAAAAACACGCCCAGCGAGGAAAAAATGCCTTGTGCAGCATGTACATACCTGACCACGCGAAATTGGGACATTTGCCGGACGACGGGGGCAAAAAACCGCCGCCCGGCCATTTTTACAAATGGATAGGCGGCGGATATATGCATTAAATCTGGAATTCTTTGCTGTATTCGGAGTAGTATTCGTCAAAGCTGTGCGAGTGCATGGCCATGACGCTGTTGATATATTCGTGGGTGTCGAACGAGTCGGACTCGAGCTCGATCATGGCGACGGCGATGTTCGAGCAGTGGTCGGACACGCGCTCGCAGTTGGTGAGCAGGTCGTTGAATGCGAAGCCGTGGTTGAGCGTGCACTCGCCGGTCTGCAGGCGGTCGATGTGGTGCAGCTTCATCTCGTCGCAGAGGTTGTCGATGAGCTCCTCGAGCGGCTCGACGCGGTAGGCCGCGGCGACGTCGTTGTCGAGGAAGGCGTTGATCGTGATCTCGAGGATGCGCGTCACGGCCGCGAGCATGACCTTGAGCTCGCGCGCGCCGGTGGGCGAAAAGACGATCTTCTTCGTGTAGAGCTCCTGCGCCGTCTCGCCGATGTTGAGCGAGTGGTCGCTGATGCGCTCGAGGTCGCTGATCGTGTGCAGGTACTTCGACACGTCGGCCGTCTGGCGCGGCGTGAGCTCCTTGCTCGTGATCTTGATGAGGTAGGTGCCGAGCTTGTCCTCGTAGTGGTCGATGGCCTCTTCGTTTTCCTGCAGGGCGGCGAACTGCTCGTCACTGAACTTGTCGAGCAGGGAGAACGCGGACAGGATGTTGTCCTGCGCTTGACGGGCCATGGAGTCGATGGCCAGGCGGCTCTGCTCGATGGCCAGCGCCGGGTGCGCGAGAAAGCGCTCCTCGAGCCGGTCGATGTCGGCGAGCGCGCCGGTGGACGCTTTGTCCGGGAACAGGAACGAGACGAGCTTTTCCAGCAGGGGGATCATCGGCGTGAGCAGCAGCACGGTCGCAAAGCGGAAGATCGTGTTGAGCAGGGCGATGCTCACGGTGGTCATGGTCGTGTCCATAAACGGGAAGTGCACGGCTGCGTTGACCGCGTAGAACACGACGCCCCAGACGACCGCGCCGATGACGTCGATGAGCAGGTAGACATAGGCGGTGCGCTTGCCCTTGATGCTCGCGCCGAGGGAGGACAGCAGCACCGGCACGGCCGCGCCGATGGCGATGCCGAGCGTGATGGGGAAGGCCACGGAGAACGTGATCGTGCCCGTGATGGCCAGCGCCTGCAGAATGCCGACGGCGGCCGACGCGCTCTGCAGGATGCAGGTGAACACCGTGCCGACGAGCACGCCGAGCAGCGGATTGGAAAAGCGGGTCAGCAGTTCGATGAACGCGGCGCTGTCCTTGAGCGGGGCCACGGCGCCGCTCATGGAGGACATGCCGTACATGAGCACGGCGAAGCCGAGCAGAATGTCGCCGATGTGGTGCCGGGTCAGGTCCTTGCAGAACATACGCAGCACGATGCCGGCCACGGCGACGATGCCCGTGAGCGTCGCGGTGCTCAGCAGCGACACCCAGCCGGAGCCGCTGATGTCCGACAGGCAGAGGATCCAGCCCGTGATGCTCGTGCCGAGAATGGAGCCGAGCACGATGCCGATGGCCTGGCGCACCTGCATCATGCCGGAGTTGACGAAGCCGACGACCATGACGGACGTGGCCGAGGATGACTGGATCACGGCGGTGACGCCTGTGCCGAGCAGGACACCCTTGAGCGGGGTGCTCGTGAGTTTATAGAGTATGATCTCGAGCTTGTTGCCGGCCACTTTCTTCAGCCCGTCGCCCATGAGCGTCATGCCGAACAGGAACAGGGCCACGCCGCCAAGCAGAGAGATCACATTGTTGATCCCCAAAACGCTTCACGCTCCCTCTGTGATATTTTTGCGCTTACCTCTCACTATAGCAGAAAGCGGTGCAAAGATAAATGCTGGAATTGCACTTGCGCGTGACGAAATTTGACGAAAAAACAGGGCGTTTTTTGTGCAGAATATGACTTTTTCCACAAACGCGGCGGCCGTCGCAATCTTGACAATGTGCCGTCTGCCGTGCTATATTCCTATTATATTAATGTGTGTATATCTGCGCGCGGCTATGCGCGCGGGGAATGGAGGCACTTATGGCGGAAGAGAAGAAAAAGATCCTGATCCACACGGCGGACGGCGACCACGTGGTCTCTGTTGGGGAGCACAAGCCGAAGCAGACCTTCGGCGCCATGCCGGTCAAGGACTATGTGGCTGCGGTGGCAGATCCGGACGGCCTGCCGCAGGCGGGCAGTGTCGGCGCGGTCGTGTCGGCGCTGGCGGCGGCGATGGGGTCGCTGGCCGTGCGCGCGCTGCGCTCGGACGATGCGTCGCTGCAGAAAACGGCCGAGGAGCTGCGCCAGATGACCGACTACATGGTCTTTCAGATCGACGAGGAGCTGCGCGCGCGCGAGCCGCTCGACCGCCGCAGAGTCGAGGAGAACGTCACGCGCACCGATCTCGACAGCGCGCTGCGCGTTGCGAGCGACATTCCGAACGAGATCGTGTACATCATGTGCCGCTGCATCGAGCTCATGAAGGAGGTCGTGGACAAGGGCGACGACCTGACCGCGTGCAGCGCGCTCGCGGCCGTACATCTGAGCGTGGCGGCCATCCGCTGCATGCAGGCGGAGCTGCTGTCGTATGCCAAGATCATGGACGACGACGTGTTTGGCTACACGATCGTGCGCGAGGCCGAGCTGAACCTGGCCGACCATCAGGAGCTGGTGGACGGGCTGGTCGAAGAGCTCACGCGCCGCCTGACCCGCGCGAAAAAGTAAGACATAAGGCAGAAAAGGACGCCCACCCGGGCGTCCTCTTTTTGCGGCTTGCAAAGCCGGGCCGCGTGTGCTATGATGCACACGGAAATCTGAGCAATGCATTGGACAGAGTAGGAACAGCGCGTCAAGTGCGTCGGGATGGGAAGTTGTCCGGCGACGAAGGGGCTGCGCGCCCCGCGGTGCTGTTGCCGCTTCCGCTGCCACCAAGGGAAGACCCCCGCCGTGGCAACTGTCACGAAAGGAGTCTTGCAAATGCATACGAAATGGACCGCTCGCCGCCTTGCGGCGGACGCAATGTTTGCCGCCATGGTCACGGTGCTGGGGCTGGTGTCGATCAGCACCGGCAACCTGAAGATCACCGTCGAGGCGCTGCCGGTGTTTCTCGGTGCGCTGCTGCTCGGCCCGGTCGACGGGCTGGCCATCGGCGGGGTGGGTACGCTGCTGTACCAGCTGCTGCGCTTCGGCGTGAGCGCCACGACCGCGCTCTGGATCGCGCCGTATGTGCTGCTGGGGCTGTGCGTGGGCGCGGTGTCGGTGCGGCACGGTTACGATTGCACGCCGCGGCAGCTCGCGCTGCTGGCCGTGCTCGGTGAGCTGGGCATCACGGTGCTCAACACCGGGTCGCTGTATCTCGACAGCCTCATCTACGGGTACTATTCACCGGTGTTCGTGTTTGGCACGCTGCCGCTGCGGCTGGCCATCTGCGCGGGCAAAGGCATCGTGCTCGCGCTGCTGCTGCCGACGCTGCTGCGCGTCACGCGCCGCGCGCTGCAGCCGCACGCCAACTGAAGACCAGAAAACCGCCGCCCCGGCCGGGGCGGCGGCTTTTTGAGACTGTCAAAAAGTATTACTTTTTGACAAGGGGGGGTGCAGTCTGCTGCGCGCATAATTTGTGCGCCGCCGGCGCACAAATTCCACACTTG
>ERZ834859.2447-NODE-2447-length-16042-cov-3.997686_pt1 | contig 16042 bp, 7 predicted proteins | sample MGYA00519947_ERZ834859 | MGnify/ENA primary metagenome ERZ834859 (study PRJEB31850, sample SAMEA3708763) | human gut metagenome | biome: human gut; feature: human-associated habitat; material: faeces | place: China | collected 2014 ...
CCGATGATGTTGCCGTCCAGCTGCTGCAAAACCAGCACGAACAGCACGAACCACAGCGCCTTAATGGGGTTCTGGATGAGGATGAGCAGGGTGGCGGGGATGGCACCGATGAAGGGGCCGAAGAAGGGGATCACGTTGGTCACACCGATGATCACCGACACCAGCAGCGCACTGGGGAACTTGAAGATCAGACAGCCGATATAGCACAGCACGCCGATGATGGCAGAGTCCATGATCTTGCCGTTGATAAAGCCGCCGAACATCCGGTCTGCGTACTTCACTTCCTCAGTGATCAGCTGCGCCCAGCGGGGGCGGACGATGCTGTGCAGCACCAGCTTGCCCTGCTGGACGAACCGCTTGCGGCTGGCCAGCATATACACCGCCACGATGATGCCGATGATCAGGTTCTTGGCCACCGTCACCACGTTCAGCACACCAATGGCTGCGCCGCTTACAATGTTCTGCATGGAGGGCAGCAGGGTGTTCTTGAGCCATGTGTTCCATGTGTCTAGATTGGTATTCAGGGCAGCGTAAGCCGAATTGAGCAGCTCCGTGATCTGTTCGTTCTTTTCAATAAACTCCAGATGGTTTGCCCAGTTCATGAACTTTGTAATGTTGGCCTGCGCGGTGTAGTACAGGGTAGTCACGCTGGTAATCAGCTGCGGCACGATCATCATGACAAGTGCATACACCAGCAAAAGCCCGAACAGGATGGTAAGCGCCACGGACAGCGCGTTGATCAGACCGTTCATCTTTTCCGGGATGAACCGGCGCAGAAAGCTTTCGATGCTGTTGCACACCGGCTTGAGCAGGTAGGCAATGACGGCACCGTAGATAAAGGGCATCAGGATGCCGGTCAGGGTAGAGATAGCCGAGCCGAAGCCGTCAAAGCGGTAAATGAGGAAAAAGAAGATGATGCTCAGTGCAATGGCACCAAACCCTGCGAGCATCCCATAGAGATACGGTTTGATGTGCGGCTTTTTGTCCATCATGACAAACTCCATTCCTGCTGCGGGCAGCGGGAATACCCACAGCGCTTATTAAATTTTGTTGCTTCTGCGCCAGATATGCAGCTTTTCAGCCTCGCGGATCAGCTCCTCACGGAAGTCCGGGTGTGCCACGCTGATCAGAGCCTCGGCCTTTTCCCAAGAGGTCAGGCCCTTCAGATTCACGCAGCCATACTCGGTGCACAGATAGTGCACGTTGGCGCGGGTGTCGGTAACGATGCTGCCGTTCTCCAGCGTGGGACGGATACGGCTTTCCAGCTGGCCGGTCTTTTTATTAAAGAAGGTGGAGGACAGGCAGATAAAGCTCTTGCCACCCTTGGAAAGGTATGCGCCCAGCACGAAGTCCAGCTGACCGCCTGCGCCGGAAATGTGCTTCACACCGGCGCTTTCGGCGTTCACCTGACCAAACAGGTCGATATCCACGGCATTGTTGATGGAAATAAAGTTGTCCAGTGCGGAAATGCTGCGGATGTCGTTGGTGTAGTCCACCGGGGCAGACATACACTCCGGGTTATCGTTCAGGTAATCGTACATCTTCTGGGTGCCGGCACCAAAGGCGTAAACCTGACGGCCCTTGTCCAGCTGCTTGCGGCTGCCGGTGATCTTGCCGGCCTTGGCAATATCCACAAAGGCATCCACATACATCTCGGTGTGCACGCCCAGATCCTTCAGATCGCTCTGCGCGATCAGCCCGCCGATGGCGTTGGGCATACCGCCGATGCCCAGCTGCAGGCAGGCACCGTTAGGGATCTGCGGCACGATGAGGTTGGCTACCTTCAGGTCCACCTCGGTAGCGGCACCGGCAGCTGCCATCTGGCCGATGGGGGGATTTGCGCCCTCCACAATGCCGCTTACCTGAGAAACGTGTACGCAGTTCTCCATGCCGCCAAGGCAGCGCGGCATATTGGTGTTGACCTCCACGATGATCTTCTTGGCCTTTTCGCACACAGCACCCAGATGCGAAGCGCTGGGACCGAAGTTGAAGTAGCCATGCTCGTCCATGGGGGTCACCTGAAATACTGCCACATCCACGGGGTCATTGCTCTCGCGGTAGTAGCGGGGCAGCTCAGAGTAGCGGATGGGGGAGTAGAAGGAGAAGCCCTGCGCAATGGCCTTGCGCTCAATGCCGCCCATGTGCCAGCTGTTCCAGGTCATGTGGGCAGCAGGGTCGTCGATCTGGAAGATCTCCGGCACCCACATCAGAATGCCGCCCCGGAAGTTGACCCCTTCCAGTTCCGGCAGGCGTTTTGCCAGCTCGGCGTCCACGGCCACAGGGGTGTTCACAGCCCAGCCGTAGTCCACCCAGTCGCCGCTTTTGACCAGAGCGGCAGCCTGCGCAGCAGTCATAAGCTTCTGTGCGTACAGTTCCTTGCAATCCATTATAAACCATCCTCTCTTAAAATACATAAAAGAATTGTAAACAATTCTGTGCGGACAAATTATGCAGCTGTTTTAAGCCTGTTTTGCGGAATGCACACCGTTTTGCCACATCTGTATGGTAACCTTATAAACAAGACAGCAGTGTGTACTCCGCTCTGCGCAGAACAGCTCAACTTAGTTATAACATTAACAAAGTGTAGAATCAATAGTTTTGGCTAAAAAACAGTCAGTATAGCATAATGAACAGTTTTCTTAGCTTTATGTGGGGATTGTTTGGTACGCAAAAAACAAAAAAGTTGAGAAAAAGACTTGATAAAATTTTGACGATGTGCTTTACTAATAGCGTGGGAAGCAACTGCGGAGCAGTGCGGGATGATTCGTTTAAAATTTAACGATAAAACGCACCGCAGCAGTTTCAGGTTGCACCCAGGGCTGGAAAGTGCTATCATGGCAGAACCACATCGCGCTTAGTAATTACAGCGCACAAGGAGGACACTGACCGATGGCAACAGCAGTTTATCCCGGGTCGTTCGATCCGGTCACCAAGGGACACCTTGATATCATCAAGCGCGCAGCAAAGATCAACGACCACCTCATCGTGGCGGTGCTGATCAACAGCGCCAAGCATCCGCTGTTCACAGTGGAAGAGCGGGTGGCCATGCTGCAGGAATGCTGCAAGAACATCCCCAACGTGACCGTGGAAGGCTTCGACGGCCTGACCGTGGAGTTCGCAAAAAAGCGTCACGCATCTGTAATGGTGCGGGGGCTGCGGGCGGTAACGGACTTTGAAAACGAAATCCAGCTTGCGCAGACCAACCACGCACTGATGCCCGGCATCGAGACTATGTTCCTTGCCACCAGCATCAAATGGAGTTATCTTTCCTCCACCATCGTAAAGGAAGCAGCGTACTACGGCAGTGACATCAGCAAGTTCGTCACACCCAATGTGGAAAAGGCCGTCAACGAAAAATACGCACAGCTTCGGGAGAGGGAAGAAATCTGATGCCGCAAAAATGCCGCAGGGCGTTTTGATAAATGGGTAACCGATAAGTAACACACATACACAATTCAGGAGGCTATTCACATGAAAAAGATCGTTATCGCATCTGCATGCCGTACCGCTATCGGCAAGTTCGGCGGCACCCTGGCCAACGTTCCCGCAGCTGAGCTGGGCTCCATCGTCATCAAGGAGGCCCTGAACCGTGCAAACGTGAAACCCGAGCAGGTCGATCATGTTTACATGGGCTGCGTCATTCAGGCTGGTCTGGGCCAGAACGTCGCTCGTCAGGCTGCCCTGAAGGCTGGCCTGCCCATCGAGACCCCCGCTGTCACCGTCAACGTGGTCTGCGGCTCTGGTCTGAACTGCGTGAACATGGCTGCTCAGATGATCGAGGCAGGCGATGCTGATATCGTTGTTGCAGGCGGCATGGAGAACATGTCTCAGGCTTCCTATGTCCTGCCCTCCGCACGCTGGGGGGGCCGCATGGGCGATGTCAAGCTTGTGGACGAGATGATTAGGGACGGCCTCTGGGACGCTTTCAACGACTATCACATGGGCATCACCGCCGAGAACGTGGCGGCCCGCTACCATCTTTCCCGTGAAGAACTGGACGCCCATGCCGTGCTTTCCCAGCAGAGGGCCGCAGCCGCGCTGGAATCGGGCGTGTTCGATGAAGAAATCGTGCCCGTACACGTGGAGCAGAAGAAAAAATCCTTCGACTTCGCTCGTGATGAGTTCCCCCGTCCCGGCACCACCATGGACGTGCTCGGCAAGTTGCGCCCCGCCTTCAAGAAGGACGGCGTGGTGACGGCGGGCAACGCTTCCGGCGTGAACGACGGCGCGGCGGCTCTGGTGCTCATGGATGCCGGACTGGCCGCTGAACGGGGCCTTTCGCCTCTCGCCCGCATTGTGGGCTGGGCCAGTGCCGGTGTGGAACCCGACGTGATGGGCCTTGGCCCCATCCCCGCCACCCGCAAGGTTTTGGAAAAGGCTGGTTGGACAGTGGCCGATCTCGATCAGATCGAAGCCAACGAAGCCTTTGCCGCCCAGTTCCTCGCCGTGGGCCGCGAGCTGGGCTTCAGCCTTGATAACGTGAACGTCAACGGTGGTGCCATTGCCCTTGGGCATCCTATTGGTGCCTCCGGTGCGCGTATCCTCGTTACGCTTTTGCATACGCTGAAGCGGAAGGGGCAGAGCAGGGGATTGGCAACGCTGTGCATCGGCGGCGGGCAGGGGATCGCCATGTTGGTGGAAAGGGGCTGACGGGCCATGCCTTCCCTCCATGTGAAGTATTGCGGGGGATGCCGCTCCGGATACGATCGCGTGGCATGGTTCAGGGGGGTGCTGTCCGCCATGCGCGCTCTCGATGGGAGCATTGTGCTCACGGACAACGAGGCAGGGGCCGATATACGGGTGGCTGTGTGCGGCTGCCCCGCACAGTGCGTTTCCGTTCTGCCGGGGACGCACATGCTCCATGCCCCGTACATGGATGGGGAGCGTATGGAACCCTGCGATATGGCCGCATATTTGCTGGACATGGCCTCCCAGCGGAACGGGAGGGACGAATAGCATTGCTTATCAACTTGTTCAAAGGAGATGAGCGTTAAGGAGCGCAGAGGTGCTATGGCGTCAGCGATATCCCCCAGCCTCAGCGCTGTCATCTTATGCTAGCACGGTTTCCGATGTGCCTGCGGTGATTCGCCGGGATCTTGTCCTGCCTGCGCGGCATGGTGTACCTCACACGCGCAAACGTAACTTCCTCATCAGCCACGCCGAGAACATAACCTTATGTGGAAGAATGGGGCCGGCGTTATGATGGAAAGCGCCACTGTTTCCGCCGTGGTGTTCCCCTCCATCGGTGCTTCCATGATCCTGCGGCGCGTCATCGGTAAGGAACATCCGGCTCCCACATCTGCCGTGTTGAATAAGCATTTCCGCCATCCTGCGTGAAGGAACCGTACATCATGACGGCGTCCGCCTCGGCTTTTCCCTGGCGGTGCGGATCTGCTTTTCCTGCTCCAGCATAGGGCTTCCTTCCGTGAAGCCTATGGGATCGAGGTTCCCATCGGCTTGGGCTTCAAATGTAGGTGATGCGGTCGCGGCCTTCGGCTTTGGAGCGGTACATGCCGTCGTCCACGCGCATGAGTATGGCGTCCATGTCGTCTTCGGGGTTGATGCGGGTCGCGCCGATGCTGATGGTGACGTGGTTATCGAGATCGCGCACGCTTTCCAGAAGGCATCTCAAGGTTTCCTCGGCGTCGCCCGGCGCATCGATGAAGCCGATGAATTCGTCCCCGCCCCAGCGGGCCACGCAACCGGCCTTACCGACGATTTCCTCAGCCTTATGCCCCACACGGGCAAGGACTTCATTGCCCCAAAGGTGGCCGCGGGTATCGTTGATGTGTTTGAAGTGGTCCACGTCGAACATGAATACGAGAGGCCGCTCCCAGAGTTTCCGGCTCAGGATGGCATTGAAGCGTTCCCGGTTCATGAGCCCGGTGAGTTTGTCCGTGGTGGCAAATAGGGTCATGAATTTGTCGTAGCGCGATACGGTCCCCGAAACGAGTAGCAGGATCAGGATGATGATGCACGCCACGACGAGGATGTCCTTCCAAAGCTGTGAGAGAAGCGATTCCTTAATGATGGCGGTATCTTTTTCCACAATGAGATACCAGTCGAGATCGTCGATGTAACGGGTGACGAGGCAGGTTTCCTGCCCGTTGTACTTGTACCACGAGCTTTCCACACGGCTCTTGGTGAAGATCTTTTTGCGGTATTCGGATACGGGCAACAGATCGTCGATGGTGGCGTTGGCAATCATGGCGTCGGACGTGTGGACCTGTACCACACCCTCGCGGTTGACGAGGAACGCCGTCAGATCGAAATCGAGCTCGAACGAGGCGAGGATCTGCTGCAATTCACGCATTTTGACCCCGACGCCCACCACGCCCATGAGTTCGCCGTGATCGTCTTCGATACGGCAATCCACGAATACGGTCAGCTCATTGCGGGCCATTTCGTCGGTGTCGACCTCAAGCCGGTGGGGGATCCCGGAAGCGACGAAGTTGTAGTACCAGACGTCGTGGGAGTCATCCCTGCTGACAACCTTATTTATCCCATTATAATGATAATAAATATTCGTCTTTGCCGAAACAAGGAACACCGAACTGTAGTCGTATTTCTTCTTCAGGCCGTTGAGGTAGTCTTGCAGTTCCGCAATTTGTTCCGGTGAATCATTCTCTCCCCGGAGCCAGCTCTTGAGGAAGCTGTCGTTGGCCATTGTCAGGGAGACGAAAATCGGCTTGGTCAGTTCGTTACTGATGGAAGAAAAGATGTTCAGGGAGGTAAGGCGGGAGATATTCCTGATGTCATCCCTGATGACGACGCTGTATGTGCAGTAGTTAATGATTGTTATACAAATGAACCCAATAAGCACGATACCCGTGATGAAGGCGTGGGTCCTGAAGAGTTTCTTTTTCATAGGAGGCCTGATTACGGGGAGCCGGCGCGGAATGGCGGAGACCGACGTTCTGTCGGTGGGATATTATGACACTGTTCGTCCAACCGATAGATTCTAATGGGATCCTATGGCTCTGGCAACAGAAAAATGGCGGTACTCTGATAGGGTTGCGCTATGGGCTTAGGCCTCCTCTGGAGGTATGTTTCCGCAGGAGGCATTCCATCATGTGCTGCCTTTTTCCAGTTTTTCGGCAAGGGCTTTGATGCTCGGGGCGACGGGGAAAGGATGTTCTGTCCCAAAGGCCAACGCCTCAAACTGCGGGATGGGCAGGGGGCGCGAATAGAAATAGCCCTGCGCATAGGCGCATCCGGCCTGAAGCAGGAAAGCGGCCTGTTCCTCGGTTTCCACGCCTTCGGCAATGACCTTGATGCTCATTTCTCGGGCGAGGGAAATGCTGAACCGGATGACCGTCTTGCCGCGTTCGGTCGTGACGACCTCGTTGAGGAATCCCCGGTCGATCTTGATGAAATCCACGGGCATACTCTTGAGCATGTTCAGGGACGAGTAGCCTGATCCGAAATCGTCCATGGAGAACTGGAACCCGAAGGCCTGCAAGGCCTTCATGGATTCGAAGAGTCCGCTTTCGTTCTCGAGGAAGGCGCTTTCGGTGAGTTCCAGTTCGAGGAGGTGCGGCGGCAGCTCGTAGCGGCGCATCAGGTCGAGCAGCTTTTCACGCAGGCGCGGATCGTGGATATGCATACGCGACATGTTCACGGAGATGGGCGTGGGCGTGAGGCCGTGGTCAATCCAGCGGCGCAAGGTGATGCAGGCCTGCTCCCAGATGTATTCATCCAGCCGGATGATGAAGCCGTTCTTCTCGAACAAGGGGATGAAACGGTCCGGCGGCATCAGCCCCTCGGTGGGGTGTATCCAGCGCACCAGCCCTTCCGAGCCGATGATGCGCGATGTCGGGATGTGCACCTTGGGCTGAAGGTACAGAACGAATTGCCCCTGCAGAAGGGCGTCGTGCATCTGGTTTTCGATCTTCTTTTCCTCAAGGATCCTCTCGCGCAGCTTGCCGTCGTAGAAGGCGTAGCTGTTCAGGTAATTCCCCTTGATCGTCTTGAGGGCGAGGTTGGCCCAGTCGCAGAGCACGTTGATGGGCGTGTCTATGTTGTCGACCTCGCAGATGCCGAACGAAGGCACGACCTTGTACGGCAAGGGGTAGTCGGCGAGCCTGTCCGTCAATTCCTTGATGAGGGCGAGGATACGCTCACGGGAGTAGTCCACGCACAGGCAGAACACATCCCCGCCGAGGCGCCCGTAGACGCTGTGGGTCCCGGCCATCTTTTCCCGCAGCAGATCCGCGATGGCGATGAGGAGCTTGTCGCCTTCCTTAAGGCCGTACAGGTCGTTGATGACCTTGAAGCGGTCTATGTCCATGCGGACGATGCTGTAGCGGCGCTCGGGGTAGGCGTGCACGGCCTGTGCCGCCTGCGAGTAGAAGGTGTGCATGTTGTACAGATCGGTCAGGAGATCGAACTCGGCCCGGTACTTGAGCGCGAGCACGGAACGGGTCGCGCTGTCGACGTCGTTGAGCGTGCCGATATAGCGCTTGGGATTGCCCTTGTCGTCGTGCAGGCAGGTGAGGGCCGCCTTGCACCAGATGTACACGCCGTCGCGCTTGCGGAAGCGGGCGGTCATCTCGGTATAGCGCTGGATGCGCGAATCCTTGAGGAAGGCGGTGAGCAGGGGCAGATCGTCAGGATGGATCACGAGGTCTTCCCGCCAGACGTGCATCAGATCACGGTGGTCGTAGTTCCCGGCGAAACGGGCGACGATCTCCGGCGAGATGTAACGGGTATCGGTTTCGAGGTTCCACTCGAAGACGAGGGTGTCCGTCTGCTCCACGATGGTCCGGTAGCGTTCGTCGTCGAGGCGCTGGCGCTCAAGGAGGATGTTCTGCTGAGCGACTTCCTCCGCCTGCTTCTTGTCCCCGATATCCATGATGAAGGCGAGATAGATCTCGTCGCCGCCGTCGGGCTGGGCCACGGGGAACATGGTGATCGACGCCCAGTGGTACTCCTGGTCGTGCCAGAGCTTGCGGAATTCGCCGATAAGGTATTCCCGGCCCGCCGCGAAGTTCTGCCGCAGCGCATCGAGATTAAAGAATTCGAGGAAGCGGGTGCGGTCTTCAGGAAAGAGCATGTTGCGCGATACGAGATCGATGCACTCGCTGAGGCGGCCCTGCTCGGGCGGGGTCACATACTTGCCCTTCACGTGGTACACGATACGGTAGCTGTCCTGCGTGATGTTCAGTTCGTACAGCTCGTCGTAGATGTTGCGCAAGGCGTGATCGTACTGCTCGCTGATGCGGCGGCGCTGTTCCTCTTCACGCTGTTCGGAGATGTCGCGGACGAGGAGTATCCCCTTGTCGGTGCGGCAGGAGTCGTGCCCGCACAGAGGAACGATGAAGGCGGAAACCCAGTACCATTTGCCGTCGCTGCCAAGGCGGCGGTATTCGGCGGGGACTTCCATGCGGCCTTCGCTGAACTCCTTGCGGATGTTGCTCCCGATGAAAGCGGTGAGGAAGCGTTCCCGGTCCTCAGGGTGTATGAGGGTTGCGGCTATGGTGTGGATATTGCCGTTCTTGTCGTGATCCACGGGGATCATGGGCGTGTCGGCGGCGTAGACAAGGTGGGGCGTATCGGCGCTGAGGTCGATTTCGTAGATTTCGGTATACGTGTTGCGCAGGGCGATGTTGTAGCGCTCTTCCTCAAGGGCGCGTTCCTCTTCGACGCGCTTCTGCTCCGTGATGTCCCGGATGATGAAAAAGGCGGTCATATCGTCGCCTTCTTCAAGGAAAAACACGCGGTTTTCGAGCCACAACTGTTCGTTTTCGCCAAAGAGCACCCGATATTGATCGACGAGGGTGCGGGAATGCGCTCGGCAGGCCTCGAGCAGGGCTTTGGGCGTGGTGGTGCGGTTGATGCGTTCGCGGTCGGCGGGATGGACCATCGCTATTGTTTCGGCGTGGAATGTGCGGTAGTCGCCGGAACGGGGTTCGCTGGGCAGGCTCGGCGCGGAGGCGTTGCGGTGGAACTGCCACGTGCGCAGGTTGATTTCGATGATGCAGTCCCCGGACTGGCGGAACACGGCGCTTTGACGGCGTTCGAGCCGGGCGGCGGTTTCTTCCATCCTTTTGCGTTCGTTGATGTCCTGCCAGAGGAGGAGCAGGCGCCCCGACGATCCGGGCATGGGCAGCACCAGTATCGAGATCCAGTGATAGGTCCCGTCGACGGCAAGGACGCGGTATTCTGTGGACAGCCGGGGATCGTCGGCCACTTTCCTGCTGACGTTCTCCGGGGAGAAAAGATCAAGGAAGGACTCCCGGTCATCGGGGTGGATGTACCGGTTGGCGATGGTACGGGTGTCCCGCGAATACGAATGGGTCAGCTCGGGTTTCGCCAACGTGGAATCTTCGTCCCGGTGCACGATGCGCATGGAATCCGTATCGAGCATGACCTCGTAGATTTCGGAATAGCTGTGCTGGAGGGCCTTGTAGAAATCGGCTTCCTCGTTGAGCCGTTCGGTGATGTCGCTCAGCAGGAGCAGGGCATGGTGGTACGCTCCGGGGATGGCCCGGATGGTGGCGTTGACCCACCGGTAGGGTTTTCCGGCGTCCTGCCGTTTGCGGTATTCGAGCTGTGGGGCCTCGCCCAGGTCGAGCCGGGCCATGATGTTCGGCACGTCGTAAAAGGTGCGGACGCTTTTGAGGTTTTCTGGGTGCACGCGGTTTTTGCCACGATCGAGGACGAATTCCTCGATGGGCATCAGGGTCGGCGAAATGGTGACTTGTTCGCTGTTGTAATAGAGGGGAGCGATAAGCCCGGCTTCAAGATCGAGGCGGAAAATTTCCGTATAGTTGCTTTGCAGGGCGAGGAGGTAGTTGTTTTCCTCTTCTTTCTTCTTGGTGACGTCGCGCAGCAGGATAAGGGCGTGTCCCTCGTTGCCGGGGACAGGCTGCGCCGAGGCCGCGATCCAGCGGTAAGGGCCGTTTTCCGACGAACGCTTGCGGTATTCACATTCCGGGCGGCCGCCGCGTTCCAGTTCCTCGAAAAGGCGGCGCTCGTAGAAATCGAGCACGCTTTCGAGGGATTCTGGGGCCACGCGGTCGACGGCGCGCCGCTTGACGAACGCGGAAAAATTGGCTTCCTCCTTGACGATGGGCACCTGCTCGCTGTTGTAGAACAGCGGCGTGACCGTGCGGCTCCTGACGTCGAGGGAGAAGATCTCGGAATAATTGTTTTGCAGGGCGAGGAGGTAGTTGTTTTCCTCTTCCTTCTTCTCGGTGACGTCGCGCACGAGGAGGACGGTCTCTCCCCGGTTGCCGGTCGGCAAGGGCACGATGAGCGCCAGCATCCAGTGATAGGTCCCGTCAAGGCCGAGCTTGCGGTATTCGACGGAAAGCTCTTCCCCGGCGTCGAGTTTCCTGAGGATGGTTTCGGCGGTGAAGAAATTCCGGAAGACCACCCGATCCCGCGGATGGACGCGGGTTTTCATGACCGTGATGATGTCCTTGTCGAATTCGCCGCTGACATCGATGGGCGCGAGCAGCTTGGTGTTGCAGAACAGGCAGGTCAGCTGGTTGGCGGCGAGGTTCATCCGGTAGATCTTGGCGTAGCTGTTCTGAAGGGCGACTTGAAGGTTTTCTTCGTCCCGCCTGTGGGTGAATTCCGCGCATTTCTGCTCGTTGATATCCCGGATGCATTGGAGGACGTGGCACGAGCCGTCGTCCTGCGTATAGGCGAAGGCGATGCGGGTACGCCAGCGGGGCCCGGCCTCCTCGGCAAACTGGTATTCGAGATGGATATTCCTGTCGTTTACGCCTGCCGCGAAGGCTGCCCGCAGCCCTTCGAGGGAGAAGTGTTCGCGGAAGGCGTCACGGTACTGTGGGAGGATATGGCCGAAGAACAGCTCGAAATGGGCGGCGTAATCGCCCGAAGTGTCGGTGGCGAGGTCATTGCGGTTGGCCAGAAGCTCAAAATGGCCGGTGCCGAGATCCACGTCCACGACATAATGATAGCTCTCGCAGAGGGCGCGGGCGAAGGAATCGCGCTTGGCCTTGGCCTTGCGCTCCTCGGGCGTCAGAAGGCGCTCTGAAATGAGCACGACGTGTGCGGGCTCCTTGTTTTCCCAAAGGATACCGGAAACCGAAATTTCACAGATGCCCTTGAAGGGCGGGTGCTCATGCAGGGTGGTGAACGCCTCCCCGCCGCCGTGTTTTGTCACGGGACAGAAGGAGCAGATATTGGATTTGCCCCAAAACACCTCGAAGCAGGTCACCCCGAGCTTGACATTGGGATACGCGCGGGCGACCGTATCGTTGAAGTAGACGATGCGGTGGTTGGCGTCGATGACGTAGACCGCCGTATTGGGCAGGCTGTTGAGGATGTTGCGGGTGGATTCGTAACTTTCGCGCAAAAGGCTGGCGGAGCGGCGCTGCCGGATGTACTCCCCGATGATTTTGGACATAAGGATGAGGGCGTCCACTTCCTGCTGCGTCCATATGCGGCGGTTGCCGCGCTCCTCGAAGCCGATATGGCCGACCACATGCCCGTCGCGCACGATGTCGCACTGGAGGAGCGAGGAGATGGTGTCGTCGAGGATGAACGTTTTTTCTTCCGGGGGGACTTCCGAAAAATCGCTGCAATAATAGATGCCGCTGGAGTCCCGTGTTTTGGGCAGCTCGATTTTGTCGACGGGGACGTTTTGGAACTGCTCCTTGGTGCTCCATTTCGGATCGGAGCACCATTCATGCGCGATGCTGACGGCCTTCCCGTCGAGCGAGTATTCAAAGATGAGAATCTTGTCCACGCGCAAGGCGTTTCCGATGAAATGCAACGCCTTGTCGATCCCTTCGTGCATGTCGTACATGCTGAAGAGGATATCGATGATGTCCACCATGATGCTGTTGCGGACGGTGTTGACGGCGAGGGGCGCGGATGTCTGGACGCCGTCGGCGTCTCCGCCGGAGGACTGGCCGAAGAATTTGTAACGGTTTTTGCCGTTCCCTTTGGCGTGGTACAGGGCGACGTCGGCCTGCCGGAACAGATCCTCATAGGCGATGGGGCGCTCGGTAACGGCGATGCCCACGCTGACGGAGACGGCGTTGTCGATATTGCTGTTTTTGAACAGGTTGCGGATGGAGGAGCAGAGGGACTGCGCGCGTGTGCGGATACCCGCGATTTCAGAAACGTCGCGCATGTAGACGTGGAATTCGTCGCCGCCCACGCGCCCGATGATGTCGTCCTGCCGGAAGGTGCGCCGAAGCTGGCGGGCGATTTCCATGATGATGGAGTCCCCGGCGAGGTGCCCCATGCTGTCGTTGACGTCCTTGAAATTGTCGATGTCGATCATGAACAGCACGCCGGAACTGCCGGGCCTTGCGTCGCGCAGGGCGATGCGGATTTCCTCTTCGGTCGTGACCTTGTTGTAAAGCCCGGTCATGGAGTCGGTGCGGCTCTTATCAAGGAGCCTGAGCTGTTCGCGCTTCTGCCGGTCGATGTCGCGCAGCGCGCCCACGGATTTGACGGGCTTGCCGAGGGTGTCCAGGATGTTGGTGCTGTAGAGGGCGAACCAGCGCTTGCGGCCTGAGTGGGTGGTCAGGAACCGTTCGGGTGCGGCCTCGGTGGAGGCTTTTTCGGCGTCGAGGGCGAGAAAAGGTTCACGGAACCCCTCGCTTACGGGATCGATGGCCTCGCCTCTGCCCAGCCGTTCGCGGAAACGGGGAATAACGGGTTCGTGCCCGAAGACCTTATGGTACTTTTGGGTGTAGGCGATGGTATCCGTCTCAAAGTCGTATTCAAAGGGCAGATCTTCGGAAATGTCGGCGATGAGGGCGTATTTACGGCGCTCGTATTCGGCGCTGCGCAGCATCTCCTCCACGCAGGCGAGATCGGTAAAGGCGGAAAGGTAAACGGGGTACTGGCCTTCGTGGAGGACGCCTTCCATGCGCGTGCCGGAGAGGCGGATGCGGACGGAGGTGGCGTCTTTGCGGACGAGCACCCCTTCCCAGTCGAAAAGGGGAGGGTGCCCGGCGAGGAGCCCGATGAGGCGCACGGCGGAAGATTGTTCGATCCAAGGAAGGAGGGAGTTGCCCTGTTGGCGGCACGACTCGGCGGTTTCCCCGACAAGCGTATAGAGGGCCTTGTTCGCCGCGATCAAGGTAAGTTGCGGATCCGCGGCAACGGTGGCAGTTCCGGTGATTATGTGCGGGTTGTCGAGGAATTCCTGGAGCCTGTTCATTCCACTGTTCTCTTGGATAGGGTGTGGAGACACTCCGGGGGATGCCCCCCCCGCATGTCGGAAAAAGTCCGGCACGCATCGTATCAAAGAATATAAAAGCCGGCAAAACATCCGATAGCATAGAGTATAGGCTTACGGGTGCCATTCATCAAGCGGAAATGCCGCTTGATGCCGGAAGTTATTCCACAACCGTTCCCGTTGCGGAGGGATACGGTTCTTGGGCGGAGGCAGCAGGGCGGTATCCTCAAGATGCCGCCCGCTTGTTGTGGTCAAGAGACGCTTGGCTTGCTGATGTGCCCGCTCTGCGCGGTAGAGCCGGGTACTCTAGGGGTATGATCGGCCCGGTTGAAAAGTTTTCGCCACCGGGCGAAACAGAGTGGCGGGTTTCCGCGTATGGGGTGGCGTCGGGAGCTGCACAATGCATCCAGCCGAAAGAGGTGTCCCCTTCGGGGGGGGGCGGGCCGCCCTTTCCGCTTCCCGATTCTGAATAACATACCATCATCTCCGCAAGTTGTTTCGTTCTTTTGTCATGTGAAGAAAAGATCCTTGCTGAATGACTCCATTCCACTCAAAACCTTTGTGGCTCAAGGGTTTTCGGCCAATCGGAGCGTTCATTTTTTTATCATAAAAAAGCTAATAAACATATAGTATTATACTTTATAAACGGCCCTGTTCCGGCTTCTCGATTCCTCCGGAGCTTTCGTGAAAAAAATCGGAAAAGGTGAAAAGTGTCTCTTGGGAGACAGAAAATGTCCCTGAAACCCGTATTGTGAATGCAAGAACAAGGTCGCACAGCGACCCTCCAACCCTCTCTACGGAAGGAACCGCCATGAAAGAAGACCGCAAGATCAAGAACGTCGTGCTGATCATGCTCGACACGCTCCAGTTCAACTATCTTGGCTGCTACGGCAACAAGGTTGTGAAGACCCCCAATATCGATCGCCTCGCCCGTCAGGGCTTCCTCTTCGAAAACGCCTACAGTGAAGGCCTGCCCACGGTGCCCGTGCGCCGCGCCCTCATGACCGGCCGCTTCACCCTGCCTTACGGCGGCTGGCAGCCTCTCGCTCCTGACGACACCACCGTCGCCGACATCATGTGGGGCAAGAACATGCAGACGGCCCTCGTCTACGACACCCCGCCCATGCGCCTGCCCAAGTACGGCTATTCCCGCGGTTTCGACTTCGTGAGCTTCAACCCCGGCCAGGAGCTCGACCACACCAGCTTTGCCGATGTGCCGCTGGATCCCGCGCTGAAGCCGGAAGACTACACCTCCCCCACGATGGTTTTCAATGAAAAAGGCGAAGTCATCGACGACGACAGCACGCAGCTCCTCGACGAAATCGGCTGCTTCCTGCGCCAGCAGCAGTTCCGCAAGCCCGAAGACAGCTATATTTCCCGCGTCATGACGGATGCCCAAAACTGGCTGTCCAACCGCCGCGACAAGACCCGCCCCTTCCTGCTCTGGGTGGACTCCTTTGATCCGCACGAACCTTGGGACCCGGAATCCGTGTGGAAGGGCGAACCCTGCCCCTACGATCCCGAATACGTCGGCAACCCGCTGGTGCTCGCGCCGTGGACGCCCATCGAGGGCCGCATCACGGAACGCGAATGCGAGCACATCCGCGCCCTGTACATGGAAAAGATCACGCAGGTGGACAAGTGGGTGGGCGAACTGCTCGACTCCATCCGTGCTCAGGGGCTCTGGGATGAAACCCTTATCGTGCTGATGTCCGACCACGGCCAGCCGATGGGCGAAGGCGAGCACGGCCACGGCATCATGCGCAAGTGCCGTCCCTGGCCGTATGAGGAACTCGTGCACGTACCTCTGATCATGCACGTCCCCGGCATCGAAGGCGGCAAGCGCATCAAGAGTTTCGTGCAGAACGT
>ERZ834859.2455-NODE-2455-length-16005-cov-4.340564_pt1 | contig 16005 bp, 8 predicted proteins | sample MGYA00519947_ERZ834859 | MGnify/ENA primary metagenome ERZ834859 (study PRJEB31850, sample SAMEA3708763) | human gut metagenome | biome: human gut; feature: human-associated habitat; material: faeces | place: China | collected 2014 ...
CAGCACCGTGGATAATATGTCCGCCTTCAAATGCAGCACCGGTCTTATGTGCCATTGAATGAACGATACCGAGTAATGCGTTGGAGAATGCCATACCTGCAAGACACTGTGCGTTGTGCATAGAATCACGGGCTGCCATATCTCCGTTGTATGACTTAATCAGTGTTTCATGAATCATCTTAATTGCATGAAGTGCCAGTGGGTCTGTATAATCGCAGTTTGCGGTTGATACATACGCTTCAATGGCATGTGTCATTGCATCCATACCTGTATGGGCTACCAGCTTTACAGGCATTGTTTCAGCCAGTTCAGGGTCTACGATTGCAACATCCGGTGTGATTTCAAAATCAGCCAGCGGATACTTAATACCTTTTTCGTAATCTGTGATAACTGAGAATGCCGTAACTTCCGTTGCTGTACCGGATGTAGAAGATACTGCACAGAAATGTGCTTTTTTACGAAGCTTCGGCATACCGAATACCTTGCACATTTCTTCAAATGTAATGTCAGGATATTCATATTTTACCCACATTGCCTTTGCTGCATCAATCGGAGAACCGCCGCCAATCGCTACAATCCAGTCCGGTCCGTATTCTTCCATAACCTTAGCACCCTTCATGACAGTGTCTACTGACGGGTCGGATTCGATGCCCTCAAACAGTTTTACTTCCATTCCTGCTTCTTTTAAGTAGTCTTCTGCCTTCTGTAAGAAGCCGTTGCGCTTCATAGAACCGCCACCTACACAGATAATGGCTTTCTTACCTTCCAGTGTCTTTAATGCCTCTAATGATCCTTTTCCATGATATAAGTCTCTTGGTAATGTAAAACGTGTCATAACTCAAAATCCTCCATATACTATGTATTTTGTTGAACGTCCTCACAGGACTTTGTTAATTTTTCAACAATCTTGAGTTTATTATAGTATTATCTGCTGTGAATTTCAAGTGTTTTTTTTGAATTTTTTGTATGTTTTACATAAATTTTTCAATACTTTTATAAAACAGATTTTACAGCCGCTACGACATTTTCCGTTGTAAATCCGAATTTTTCAAACAGTGATGCCGCAGGACCGGATGCGCCAAAGCCTGTCATGGAAACAACTTTGCCGTCTAAGCCCACGTAACGGTACCAGCCGAAGTCTGAAAGCGCTTCGACCGCAACTCTCTTCCGGCATGCCTTCGGAAGAACGGATTCCTTGTATTCTGCTGTCTGTTCTTCAAATGCCTCCATACTCGGCATACTGACAACACGCACGTCCACGCCGTCTTTTGCAAGCTCTGCCTTTGCATTAACTGCCAGTTCTACTTCCGAACCACTGGCAATAATGATGGCATCCGGCACTTCCTTCTTAGAATCCTCTAAGATATAGCCGCCCTTTAACGCTTCCTTTGAAGAACCCTGCATCTGTGAAAGATTCTGTCTTGTCAGCACAAGTGCTGTCGGCTGGTCTTTTGAAGTAACTGCACGGTACCATGCCGCTGCGGTTTCTGTTCTGTCACACGGTCTGTATACACAGAAATTTGGCAGGGAGCGGAATGCCGCAAGCTGTTCAACCGGTTCGTGTGTCGGTCCGTCTTCTCCGACACCGATGCTATCATGTGTAAAGATAAATGTCAGCGGCAGATTCATTAATGCGGACAGTCTTGCCATTGGCTTTGTATAATCACTGAATACAAAGAATGTCGCTACAAATGCCTTTAATCCGCCATGCAGTGCAAGTCCGTTGCCGATTGCCGCCATCGCCTGTTCCCTGACACCGAAATGCAGATTGGTGCCTGCATAATTGTCTTTTGAAAAATCACCGGCATCCTTCATGTTTGTCTTATTGGACGGTGCAAGGTCGGCTGAACCGCCAATCAGGTTTGGCATGAGCTGTTTAATTTCATTTAAAATGCTGCCGGATGTGCTTCTGGTCGCTTCCGGTTTTTCTGCTTTCTTCCAGTAATCTTCTGAATCAAACAGCTTTGATAAATCATATCCGTTGTAATAAGCATCCCATTTTTCTGCCATATCCGGATATTCTTTTCTGTACTTTTCAAATAATACATTCCATTCATCTTCAACTGCTGCTTTCTTCTTGGCAGCTTCGTTGAAATGATCATATACTTCCTGCGGAACAGTAAATGCTTCCTTGCAAGGCCACTCTAAATATTCCTTTAAAGCCGCAACATTTTCTTCACCGAGCGGTTCACCGTGTGCGCTTGCCTTACCCTGCTTTGCAGGACAGCCATAGCCGATCACCGTATTGACCTTAATCATTGTCGGACGGGTTGTATCTGCTTTTGCCGCTTCAATCGCTGCAGCAATTTCTGCAAGATTGTTGCCGTCTTTAACTTCAAGTGTCTGGAAGCCGAATGCTTCAAAACGCTTTGTTACGTCTTCCGTAAATGCAATATCGGTGCTTCCTTCAATAGAAATGTTGTTGGAATCATAAAATACAATCAGCTTATGCAGTCCTAATGTTCCTGCAAGTGAAAATGCTTCTGATGAAATACCTTCCATCATACAGCCGTCACCGCCAAGTACATAAGTATAGTGGTCTACAATATCGTAACCGTCTTTGTTAAATACAGCGGCAAGATGTGCTTCTGCCATTGCCATACCGACTGCCATTGCCATACCCTGTCCAAGCGGGCCTGTCGTTGCTTCAATACCAACGGTATGACCATATTCCGGATGTCCCGGTGTCAATGAACCCAGCTGTCTGAAATTCTTTAAGTCTTCCATAGAAAGATTTCCGTAGCCAAACAAATGTAATAAAGAATATAACAGCATCGAGCCGTGTCCTCCTGAGAGTACAAAACGATCTCTGTTTGCCCATTCCGGGTCTGCCGGATTGTGGTTCATATGGTTTGTCCATAATTCATATGCCATCGGTGCTGCGCCAAGCGGCAGTCCCGGATGTCCTGATTTTGCTTTCTGAATCGCTTCTGCTGATAACACACGGATTGTATTTACTGACAGTTCCTCTATGTTCTTCATAATGATTCATTTCCTCCATTTCTTATTGTGCTGCCTGTACCGGCATTTTTATTTTTTTTATCAATCTTTAAAATCTGCTTCAACAAGGATGGTAACATCTCCGTTTTCGCCGCGTTTTCTCTTTAAACCGCCAAAGAATCTTTTTGAGCCGCGTTTTTCTGCTTTTACAATTGCGTGATTGATAATTTCCTTAATATCATCCATACGGATATTATCTACATTATTACGTAATTTATCAATCTTTAAATAAAGTTCCAGCAGCGCATCATCACTGACTTCATACTGGCGTTTTCTTGCAAATTTTCTTGCCATTTCAACCAGTTCATTGACCGTGTACTGTTTTAACACGATGCGATGATTAAACTTCTGTGTCATTTCCGGGTTAAAATTCAGCAGTACATTCATTTCTGCATCCGAATCCTCCAGAATAACAATCATACGTTCCGTATCCTGTTCCAGACATTCCAGCATTTCACTCATACGCTTCGGCTGGATTGCCCCCGCACCTTCAACAATCAGTGCGGTGCCTTTTAACTTATTCATCGCCTTTGCCAGTCCACGGTTATTGATACTGTCACCGGTCGTCTTTGCAATCTTACGTGTGTGTTCCGGATACAGGTAATTCACCGCACGCACAATGGCTCTTGCAAGATCAGACTTATCTGAGCTTGAATTACCGGAAATGATAATATTGCCGACCTGCGACGTTGAAATCGCCATTTCCTGTTCAAGGCTTTCAAAATATGCTGCCAGCTGGCTTTCCAGTCCCGGCATTTCACGGTATTTTCTGAAAATCTTTGCAAGTTCTCCGCTTAACTTCTTTTCTTCATCAATTTCCGTGCCTTCGCCCATGCCGGTGTAAACTTTCTCCTGCTGTACAGCACTGGCAAGCTTTGCACTGCTGATTGCTTCCAGCGGATTCATATCGGAAAGATGGTCTTCCATCGGCGGAAGCTGCTGTGTATTTAATGAAACTTCCTCACTGACAGCCGCCCGCTGTCTTTGCGCCGCTTCCTGCTCTGCCGCACGCTGTGCCTGTTCTCTTTGCGCTGCTTCTTCCGCCAACCGCTGGGCTTCTGCCTGCTGCGCTGCTTCCTGTTCGGCTATACGCTGTGCTTCAGCTTTCTTTGCAGCTTCCCGCTTGGCTTCTTCAGCTGCACGCTGTGCTTCGGCTAACCGTCTGGCTTCTGCCTCGGCTCTTGCTTTCTGGGCTTCTTCCATGCGCCTCTGAATCTGTACTTCGGCCTCCGCTTTTCTTCTTGCTTCTTCCTCTGCCTGCTGACGACGGACATCCTGTGCTGCTGCTTCTTCTAAGTGTACGGTTGCTTTTCCGGTACGGATTGCAAGATCGGTCTTTGCTGCCCGTAACATCACCTGTGCGTGTGCATGGCGGCTTGCTTCTTTTTCATCAAAGGCTTTGCCTGCTGCCTGTGCCGCTGCTTTCTGCTCAACCATAATGCGCTCGTATGCCGCACTCTTTTCGTCCTTCTCATCTAACATCTTTTCCAACTCTGTCTTTGAGAATTCCCTTGTATTCTGCTTTCCGTATTTTTCTTCACGGACCGCTTCTAACCAGTCTGCAAGGCTTAACTGACCTTCAATCTGTTCATCTTCCTGACTTTCACCGATCGTTTCTTCCTGCTTCGCCGGCTGAGGACGCAGTGCCTCTGCCTCTGCTTTTTCTTCCTCCATGAATTCACTTAAATTTTTAGCGAGTGCCGCCTGTAAATTTTGTGTATCATACGGATTGTTATATGCCGGAATGTCCACTTTAATCTCTACTTCATCTGCCGGTTCTTTGACCGTATTTACAGCCTTCTGCCGGAATGAATCCTCTTTACCTGATAAATCGCCGCAGCTGTCTTCCAGTTTCTTCTTTGCATCTTCTATCAGTTCACGTAAAGATGAGGATGCCTTGTCAATACTTTCAGACAAATCCACCGTTGTATCAGCTTCCTTTTTTTCTGCTTTTGGTGCGGTATCCGTCACTGTCTTTTCTTTTACAAATTCTTCCGCTGAAAATACCGGTTCTTCCGGTGCTTTTTCTGTATCCTGCGCACCGGTGTTCTCATATGTATCGGAATCATCGGATTCGTCATCATCTTCATAGCCTATTTCGCGCATATCTTCTTCTGACTGCGCCCGCGAATGAAATGCCTTCTTAAAGAAAGATTTAATGCCACGGGTACTTTCATCGTCTTCCGGCAGAATAATATCATCGTCTGCATCACTTTCTGCTTCTTCCACCGCTTCTTCAATTTCATCGCTCTGGATTGCCGCAAGCTGCTTTTGTTCCTCAAACATGATTTCTCTGGTTGCTTCTATATCCTGCTTCTGATTCTTAATATCCTTTAAGATTTTTTTCTGTGTATTGGTCAGTTCAACGCCAAATTCCTGCTTTAACTGAATCGCCTTCTCCACATACTGTCCGTCCTGAAACCACAGTACAATATCATCACAGGTCTTGATACATTCTTCTTTTCTGCCTGTTTTGGCATATAACTTTGCCAGTTCAAACATATACTTTTCATCAATTTCATGCTCTTTGTAGTCCTCTAAGATTTCTACAAGTTCATTATCCGAGGCATTCTGTGCCTTTCTTAAATCAAAATACAAAAGAAAACGATTGACATCATGCGGTGACATCTTTTCATATTCTTCATAAAGTTCCTCTGCCGTTTCAAAATCTTCCAGCTTAATGAGCAGCTCCGCCAGCTTATAAACCAGCTTTCTGCCGCCTAAATTTCTGTTGTATGCAAGAATTGCCATATCTCTTGCTTCCAGATAATCCCCTGCCGCTTCCTGTACGTTAATAACAGTTGCCAGCGTGGACCAGTCCTTCACCTTCTGCCAGTTCATTTCCTTGGCAATCGCTGCCGCCTCCTGAAATGACTTCTTGGCAGCAAGCTTTTTAATTTGATCTACTTTTATATTAAATTCATACTTATCCAAAACAAACGCCACCTTTACTGTATATATCAAATAAATGATTTAAACATATTCTATTCAAGTTTATCACAGCGCAGTATTCTTGTAAACTCTTTTAAAAAGAAATGCCAACGTTGAGACGTTTCTTGCCTATAGTGTGAAGTCGAATACTGCCTGCTCATAATCCATGCGCGTATATTCAAGTTCCTCATTTTTTGTACGACTGTAGTAATCGACAACAACCGTCTGCTGTCGGTTATGTACAAGCTTCTGTCCTAAAATGTAATTGACATCAAATCTTCCCGTAATCGCCGGGGTTGCACCTCGTGCCGGAACAATGAGCTGCACGTGGTTAGTCTTTAACAGCTTAAAAATCGGCTCCCAGATATAAATATCCTTTGCCGCACCGAACGGATTATCAATAAAAATGGTCTTGCCCAGTACACCCGCACTGTCTGCCGGCGCATTGATACTTGAAATATAATGAATTACCGCAATTAAAAACTGAATATAAATACCCTGTGACTGTCCGGTTGAACCCACTGCTTCTTCATACCGCAGATACCGGCTCTGGTCTTTCATGCGCTCTCTTTTATAAAGACTTACGCGGATGGCGTTCATATCGGTTACAATCACGGCAAAAAGGCGTTTCCAGCTTAACCGATTGCGGATATATTTTAACCGCTCCTGTGTATTGTCAAAGCTTTCCGCCATCAGGACCGTTTCGTCAATGTATGCCGCCATTCTTTCCTTATAATCGGATTCCTTGGCATACGGTACGGACAGCCCGATAATAGAAATAACCTCATTATCCATCGTAATGCTTGAAAGCTTTGGCAGGCGGTCAAGTTCCGTCTTGATATTACAGCAAATCTGGACACACCGGTTTTCAAAGTTATCCTTGATACGCTCCATATCGGAAATCCCTTTGGATACGCGCTCTTTTTCCAGTGCAATCAGCGTATTGGTTTCGGAAAGTCTGGACTTTAACTGCTTCACGGCTTCAATGTCCTTTGGCACATGAACCGACATTTTAATCTCCAATGCCAGTTCTTTTGCATCACATGCCGTCAGTTCTTCCGTCAGCTTATCCTTTTTCTTTAAAAATTCTTCCAGCTTGCGCACCTCAAGCGCACACAGCTTTTCAAATTCTTTCTGTACCGTTTCATAGCCCGAAAAATCTGCTACATTTATGTCTGTATCCTCCGGCTGTCCTGCCATGGTATCTGCATTTTCCGTTTCTGACGCTTCCGGCACTTCAATGCCCGCTTTGGCAACAATTCTTGACAAATCCTTTTCCATTACGAGGAAATCCTGCATTTTTTCTGTCTGGCGTTTCTGCTCTTTTTCCAGTTCTTTGATCTGTCCTGCAATGCTGTCCTTATAATTTTTATGCTGTACAATGAACTGCTCCGGGTTATCACAGTCAAACGCTTCAAAAGCACCGTACTTTTCTTCAATCTGGCTCTTTCCGTGCGCAATACTTCCCTGCAGACGGTTCATTAATGCATTCTGCGCTTCCAGTTCTTCTGCTGCCGCTTTTTCCTGCTGTACCGCCTGCTCACGTTCCTGCTCAAGCGCACGGAGCGCATCATCCGGATTTGGGACAGCTTCTCCCTGTGCCTCTTTTGCCGCAAGTTCTTCCATTGTAAAATGGCGGCGTGCAATTGCCGTACTGCATTTTCCCATTGCCGCACGGTAATGTCTTAATAATTCTTCTTTATCATGCACATCGGCATTTTTTTCATCCAATGCCTTTTTCACTCCCGCGAAGCGGTTCTCCAGCTGTTCTAATGACAGCGCATGTCCGTCAGCATCCGCTAACCCTGCTACCGCACTGCCATCCGCCGCTGACTGCAGCACATGAATTCCTGCGGACTGTCCGCCGTCGGCTTCCACGCTTATATATGCCTGATAACGCTTGTCAAGACGGCTTTGCAGGCGGTCATATTCTTCTGCCAGTGCATTTTTGCGCTGTAAGGCGGTCTGTTCTGCCTTTTCCTGCGCCTGCATTTCCTGCTCTTTTAAGAGCTGTTCCTGCTTTGCATTTGCCGCCCTCTGCGTGTATTCCTGCTTTTCACGGTACTGTACAAGAAGACTCTCTGCCAGTTTTGCGCACTTTTGCACGTATGGATACCGCTCCCGGTTTTGTGCCAGCTTTTCCTGCACCTGCGCTTTCCGCTCCCGGCCTTTTTTACGCAGGGCTTCCTCCTGTTCCATTTCTTCCTGTAAACGCTGTGCTTCCTTTTGCAGTTCCTCTAAACGCACTGACAGCGCTTCAAACTCTTTCTTTGCCGGTTCTTCTTCCAGCTTTGAAAGTTCCTGTATGCGCACATAGTCATTCCAGACAATTTCTTTTCTGTCGGTCAGTCTGACCAGTTTTTCCTGTACCGCCGCCAGTTCTTCCTGCGCCAGCTTTTCTTCCCGCCCGCGCAGCTTTTCATCCTTTAAAAATGCCATATCCTTTCTGGCATATACAACATACTGTTCATTTTCTGCCGTAAGCTGTGCTTTTGCCGCCTGTGCAGACAATACCGGAATCACATAGGCACTTCTGCCAAAGTCCGCAAGCACCGGGTCTTCTTTGATTCTTGAAAAATCATTTTCAACAATAAATGCATACTCGGCATATGGGAATGCGGCAAGCACCTGTTTTCTTTCATCTTCCGAAAGCCCCGAAAGCCACTCGCTTCCTTCTTTTACATCTTCTCCATACCGTCCTGAAAGATAGCTTTTTACCTTCTCCCGGTGTCTTCCGCCCGCACTGAATATCCCGTGCTTCATATTTTCAAGGAACTGCGTAAGCTGCGTACAGTCAACGGTAAGCTGCTCACATTCCGCTTCCAGTCTGCGGTGGTTATCCAATACAACGCGGCATGCCCGGCGGGTATCCTGTTCCCCATAGACGGCCTTTAACTGTAAAAGCTGCTGCTTTTCTTTCTGTTCCTGTTCTTTTTTGGTTTCCGCCTGTCCTAACTGTTCTGTCAGCAGTTCAATCCGCGCACGGCAGGATGCCTGCTGCTGTCTGCCCTTTGAAAGCAGTGCTTCCACCTGTGAAAGCTGTCCCTCGGTCTGTAACAGCTGTTCTTCCTGTTCTTTAATTTTCTGTGTGCAGGCACTGTATTCTTCGCCTGCCTTTTCCATCACAAGGATTCCTGCCTTTTCCATACAGGCACCCAGTTCTTTTTCTGCCTGTTCAATCTCTTTGGCAGTATGCACTGCAATCTGTTCTGCCGCCGCAGCCCCGCCCAGTAATTCCTGATAATCTGCCTTTGCCTGTGCCGCTTCTTTCTGACACGCCCGGTACTGTGTTTCTGCATTCTGCAATTCTTCACCGGCAGCATTCTTTTTCTGTACAAGCTGTGGCACAATTACCACTGCCAGTGCATAGAGCTGTTTTGTCAGTTCTTCATCCGTTTGTCCGTTTGCCGCAATGGCTGCCAAAAGTTCATCGTAGAGCTTCTGATACTGTAAATATTCGCGGTATTCTACCAGACTTTCCGTTTCTTCCATCTGCCTTTTTAAGTGTTCTTCCTGTTCCTTAAAATATGCCCGCTTCTTCTCATTTGCAGCAATCAGTTCTTCCATTCCCGCAAGAGACGCCTGTTCAGTCAGCACCTCGGCAGTCTGGATCATGCGCTGCTGTTTTAATAATTCTTCCTGTAAATGAAGCAGTTCATCCTTCTGCTTTTCTTCCTGCGCGCGGTATCCCGACAGATTTTGTCTGCACTGCATAAGCAGCTTTAACAGCTGTCCCCGCAGATTTCCCTTTTCTTCATATAAAGAGCGGTATCCCAGAATATACTCTGAAAAAGCATCGAGCAGTTCCATCTGTTTATCATAATTGGTAATCTGTGCATTTTTCTTTGACAGTCTTGCAAGCGTATCCTTAATATCAAGCAGTGTCTGTGCCATCTGACCTTCGTCATTGCCCACTGCCAGCTTATTGTGGAAAGATTTCTGAATAATTTCTTCTATTAATAAATCCTCTACAACTTTACGGCTTGTCTTATAATTGGTTTCAAAATATGTTCTTACATGTCCTTCGGTCTTATTGATGCCGCGGATAATTTCCCATTCGCTCTCATACAGCCCATACTTGCTGATAAAACTCTGATATTCGCCCTTTCGGTCAAATATTTTTACCGAAACATGGAAATCATTATGTTCAAGCTCCCGCAGATACTGCTTTAAACCATTATAAGTAATGCGCTCCCCGTTTTTTGTCAGCGGCAGATTTTTAATATCGTTTTCACCAAACTCCCGGTAAAAAATACAGTAGTTAAAATATTCCACGCTGGCATTGTCACGTCCCGCCGGTGCTTCTTCTGCCGCAGAAAAACGCCCGGATATGCCGTCCGCTTCCGTGCCGTCCGCTTCCGTATCCTTTGCCTTTCTTGCGCAGAATCCCGTTGTCATATATTTATAGCCGTCATTGTTAGTGGTATCTAACTTCCATTCAATCAATGAGTGGATCACTGTATTGCCGCCGCCCGGACGGAACAGCTTTTCAACCGGCTGTTTTTCATCAAGCGTACAGTTCGGAATCACATTTTGAAGCAGCAGCAGCATTAAAAGACTCTTTCCGCCGCCGTTTGCAAGGTCATAAATCGTGTTACGGCAGTGAAAACGCATCATAAAGTCATCGTAATACTGCGTACCGAAATTGTATTTTACATTGTTTACACGGATTCTGTTAATCTGCGGCATGTTCGTCCCTCTCCTCTCCTGACTGGTCTAACAATTCCATGATTCTTCCTCTGGATTCGTCAAAATAATTTTCAACAACTGCGCGGAAACGGTCTGTCGGATAGTACCGCTCCTGATTGTCACTTAATAACTGCTGGCTGACTAAAAAGTTGCAGACCAGCTTTACAAAACCCGACTTGGAATTCTTCGCCGCCCTTAATTCCGACAATTCCACGGTTGCCACCGGCAGGCTGTCCCAGCTTAACGCAAGGCTGCGGAAGCTGTTTTCCTCAATTTCACTTAAAACAAAGCCGTTTTTCTTATCCACAATGCCTGCCGTTGTATCGTCCACCTTGCGGACAATGTCTTCCACGCGGACAAATTCGGCATACGTTGCACTGATGGTATCCGTATAAAACTCCATAATAATATTATAGATGATAAAATACGCCAGATAGAGTTCACCGTTGGTACGCAGTCCCAGCTCCCGGCGCAGCGCTTCATTGCTGTAGCCAAACAGGCTGCCGTGCGCTTTTGGCGCGGCAAACAGCGAATTATTATATTCATAAACCGAAAGTTCCATTTTCTTTAACGACAACAATACCATATCATACACTTCCGGGTTGGTACTGTATTCCTGATACAGGGCAGCATTTGTCCCCTGCTCGCTTACCGTTTCCCCCGCCGCCAGTTTTGCGGATATTTCCAGTGCCTTTTCTATATTTCTGCTTTCCATTACTTTGTTTCCTTCCGTTCAAACACCAGTTCAGACTGTTCCATTGGCTGTTCGTCCTGCGCTCCTGCGGATTTTGGCATAATCGTAAAATGTACCGGTTCACGGTCTGCAAATGCGCCGCTTAAAATGTCATCGAGAAAACTCTCGTTTTCCGTCTGACCGCCGATGACATACTCCTGTTTCTGACACAGGTTGACAAAAAAAGAATAGTAATCCGCATTTTTTAAAATATCCGGCGAATACATTCTGCTCATTGCCGCGCCAAATTCCGAAAGCGTAAACGTATCTCTCTTTTCAAATGCCGCCAGCAGATTATTCATTAAAAATGTATAGTTTTTACGAATACGCTGATCTTCCATTTCATCTGCAAACTGAATTTCCTGCGGCGGTTCTTCTTCTACTTTCTCCGCCGCTTCTGCCTGCTTTGGCTTCACGGTCAGTGCCTCGTCAAGTGAATCCAGCGTAAACCGCTTCTTTATATGCGGCAGTAATACCGGCGACAAAAGCTGTTCTAACAGCCCCGCATTGTCGCTGCGGATTAAATCTGTCAGAAGCGCCCCAAAATGGATATGGCTTCTTAACCGTCCGAGTTTTGCCCGTTTCACGGCTTCTTCTGTCATCTGCTGCATCTGTGTACATGCCGATAAAAGCTGTCCGTGCCTTGTCATGGCTATCTGTAACTGGCTGTCCAGCTCGTAAATCTCCTTTAAAGTACGGTAATAGCTCTCCGACTGTACCGGTTCGGCTTCCATCTTTGCAAGCGCACCCTCTATAAAATCTTTATTTTTCTTAAACAGCTTTTCTTCTTCATCAAACCAGCGCATACCCGTATGGACAAAATCTTCATACGCTTCAATCCCCGCAAAGACATCTTTGCCGAGCAATTCCATAATCTCATTTTTTCTGCGCTGTAGGCGTGCCACTTCTTCATTAATCCGCACAATCACATCTTTGCCGCCCTGAAAATTCTGTGCCTGTATCATTTTTTCTAAGAGCAGCTGCTGCACACTGATTCTGCTTTCTTCTTTAATTTCTTTCGTATCCAGATAGAATTCAATTGCATCGGAACTGATGGAATACCATACCGTATGATCACGGATGGCACTTTCCAGTACCTTGATGCGTGAAATACATTTTTTCTTTTCAATAGGATCATAATATGGAAATGTAAACGGTCTGCCTTCATTTTTAATTTTATCAAAAATGTAATCGGCAAGTTCTTTGTATTCCTGTGCTGAAAGATTCAGCCCAAAGTCCCGTTTGAGCAATGATGTAATAAAGTCCAGATATTCCGGGTAAGTGACGTCCTTTTCTTTAAAGTTATTCTCCTCAATAAAAAAGCGCAGAATCCCCATGACAATATATCCCATGTCCAGCATTTCATATCTGCCTTCCTGAAACTGGGCAAAGGATACATCCATCAGCTTAAAAAAAGGATAATATTTTTTGAGATTGAGCATACGCTCTTTGTGTTCTGTAATAATATCGTTTAACATAGTATCCTACAATTCCGTTCTGCCGTCCAATGCACGCAGCAGTGTCACTTCGTCGATATATTCCAAATCGCCGCCAACCGGCACACCGCTTGCAATGCGGGTTACTTTAATGCCTGTCGGCTTAATCAGGCGGCTGATATACATCGCTGTCGTTTCACCTTCAAGACTTGAATTGGTTGCAATGATGACTTCCTGCACATCGCCTTCGAGCCGTTTCATCAGTTCCTTTAACTTAATGTCGGACGGACCGATGCCAAGCATCGGGCTGATTGCACCGTGCAGTACATGATAGACACCCTCATACTTTCCGGTCTTTTCATATGCCGCCATATCGCGTGTCTGTTCCACCACCATAATCGTACTGTGGTCGCGCTTTTCATTGGCACAGATCGGGCAGATTTCATCATCTGTCAGCGTAAAACATTCTTTACAGTATTTAATATGCGCTTTGGCATCCGTCATGGCAGATGCCAGTCCCTCAACTTCTTCTTTTGGCATATTTATAATGTGAAATGCCAGGCGCTGGGCGCTTTTTGCCCCAACCCCTGGTAATCTCGACAGCTGTTCTATTAACTTGTTCATATGACCGCTGTAAATGTCCATTAGAACAGGCCTCCTGTCAGTCCTGAAAGTCCTCCGGTAATCTTAGACATCTGCGCCTGTGATTCTTCTTCACACTTGCGGAGTGCTTCGTTGGTTGCTGCCATAATTAAATCTTCTAACATTTCTACATCATCCGGATCTACGGCTTCCGGGTCAATCTTGACCTTTGTAACCTCTCTTTTACCGGTAACGGTTACTTCTACAACACCGCCGCCTGCTGCCGCACTGAATTCCTTTGCTTCCAGCTCTGCCTGCTGTGTTTCCATCTGCTTCTGCATTTTCTGTGCCTGCTTCATCAGATTGTTCATGTTGCCCGGCATACCTCCCGGAAATCCACCTCTTTTTGCCATTAGATATATTCCTCCTTATCATCTACTTCTATTTCCATATTAACGGATTCTCTGATATCTGTAAATCGATTTTGAAAATCTTCTCCATCCTGTAGCTTTGTAACAATCAGATTCACATGGATTCCTGTACGCTCCTCAATGAGCGCAGCCAGTTCTGCCTTGTCATCTTCCCTTGAAAACAGCTCATAGGCTGTCGGGGAAGACGTCATCAGTTCCAGACTCTGCCCATCCTCTGCAAGCGTTACATGTGAATTTAATAAATGGGTGCGCTTTAGCGGTTCTTCAATCGAATGGACAATGGAGTCCCACTGCTTTGCCAGCTGCTTAATATCCTCCGGCATTGCCTCTATTACGCGCTTTTGTACCGGCTGGGACACTGCCATGCCTGCATCGCTGCTGGCATGGCCTGCCGCACCCGCTATATCTGCCATACCGCTTATGCCCTGTGTACCTGCCGCAAACGGAGTACCTGCCGCCACGCCGTTTTTTAACGCTTCCATGGCTTCCTGCATTTCCTGCTCAAGCAGGGTGATGCGGCTTATCACATCACCCATATCCTGCCGCTGTTCCATCGCCGGACGCGTCAGCTTAATGAGTGTCACTTCGACTTTAATACGCTTCTGTGTTGAGAATTTCAGCTCATTAGCAAGCTCTGACAGCACGCGGATATAGCGCATCAGTGTATCGACATCGACCTGTTTACTGTCTTTTTTTAACTGCTCTAAATTATCTGCCGAAACATCAATAATGTCTTCCGCCTTCGCTTCATCATCCGTTGTCTTTACAAGCAGCAGATTTCTTAAATACCATACAAAGTCACTGACAAACTGTCCTAAATCCCTGCCCTGCATAATAATCTGCTCTAAAAGCTGCATGCACGCATACGTATCCGCCTTTAAAATGTACGACAGCATTTCGGCAAATACCGCCGTGTCCACCGCACCAAGCACCTCTAACACATTTTCATACTTTAAATCCTGTCCGAGGTAAAAGGCGATGCACTGGTCTAACAGACTTAACGCATCTCGCATGGAACCGTCCGCCGCCTTGGCAACATACCGGATTGCCTTTTCTTCGACATTGATATGTTCCGCTTCCATCAGCTGCGATAACCGCCCTGCAATCGTTTCAATAGAAATGCGGTGGAAATCATAGCGCTGGCAGCGCGACAGAATCGTAACCGGTATCTTATGTGCCTCCGTTGTCGCCAGAATAAAAATAACGTATGCAGGCGGTTCTTCCAGTGTTTTTAACAGTGCATTAAATGCCCCTATGGAAAGCATATGCACTTCATCGATGATATAAACCTTATACCTGCCCTCCGTCGGTGAATACTGGACTTCGTCACGGATTTCACGAATATTGTCAACACCGTTATTCGATGCGGCATCGATTTCAATGACATTCATGGAATGCCCTTCAGCAATCGCCTTACAGGTCGGACATTCCCCGCACGGACTGCCGTCCACCGGATGCTCGCAGTTGACCGCCTTTGCAAAAATCTTTGCCACGGTTGTCTTACCGGTTCCGCGCGTTCCGCAGAAAAGGTACGCATGCCCGATTCTGTCTGCCCGTATCTGATTTTTTAATGTTGTAACAATATGTTCCTGTCCTTTGACATCTTCAAATTCCAAAGGACGCCATTTTCTGTATAATGCCTGATATGCCATATTTTCTCTCATTCTGCCGCCACGGACGGCGCTTTTCTAAAAATACCGCTGCGAACTGCTTTTACTTTATAAATGTAAAAAAAGCCACCACATACTATGTGTTACACGTAATATGTGTTACATATAATATGTGCTGACGAAAACAATTCTCATCATAAAACCGCGCACCGGACGTCGTACAGCTGTCCACAGACGTTACCGGTACAGTTAGCTCGGCCCAGGCACCCTTCCGGCACACAGGAGGTTTCACTTAATGCTGCTTCATTCCTGACCTGACATGGTTCATGAATTCCTGTTGCGAAAGACCCAGACGTCAACACCACTTATACCGGGCAGCTCTACAGAAAACTGCCCTCGGCCCGATATCACCCCTGCTATAGCGGATTGCAGGTACAAGGCGCCGCTAATGCCCCGGCTGCGCGGTTCTTTGATTATACCTTTTATGGCCCGGATTGTCAAGATTGTCAGACCATCTTACTCCAGCGAGATACTTCCTATAAATATCTCTTTAATGCTTCGACTAAAATTGCATTGTCTTTTTCATCACGGAC
>ERZ834859.2456-NODE-2456-length-16004-cov-3.809769_pt1 | contig 16004 bp, 17 predicted proteins | sample MGYA00519947_ERZ834859 | MGnify/ENA primary metagenome ERZ834859 (study PRJEB31850, sample SAMEA3708763) | human gut metagenome | biome: human gut; feature: human-associated habitat; material: faeces | place: China | collected 2014 ...
CGGTCGCCGTCGGCGCGGAAGCCCACGACGGACGGGGTGGTGCGGTCGCCCTCGGCGTTCACGATGGTGGTGGGGGTGCCGCCCTCGAGAACCGCCATGGCGGAGTTGGTGGTGCCCAGGTCGATACCGAGAATCTTGCTCATGATTACTTCCCTTCGTTGGGTTGCGTGACGCGCATGTGCGGATGCCCACGGCGCTTCGGCGTTTGTTCATGGCATAGTGTATCCCCTTATGACGCGCCTTATACAAAATCTAAGTCAATTCATATAAGATTTCCTATCCTCCACATTGATAAGGGCACTCCGTGCCAGGCTGCGGCGCAAACGAAGGGTTCCCATTCTAAGTTTGCAAGGGCTAACTCGGTGAACGGCAGTGGAAAGCCGCTGCAAGGCCTTGCGCTCGCGGCGGCGCGTGGTATGTTTTTGAGCGAAAAGACCCGTTGCCTCTTCGCCTGTGGCACCGGGCGCTACAGAGGAGGTTTACCATGGCTCATCCGATCATCGATGCCGACGAGTGCATCGCCTGCGGCGTCTGCGTCGACGCTTGCCCGGCCGGCGTTCTCGAGCTGAACGACGTCGCCACCGTTGCCGACGAGGATTCCTGCGTTGCCTGCGGCGCTTGCCAGGACGCCTGCCCCGCCGGCGCCATCACCGAGATCGCCGAGGACTAGTCTCTCGCGCATCCGAATATGGATCCCATGAGAACCGGGTTCGACCCCTTGCTGGGTCGGACCCGGTTTTCGCATATATATAGATGGTATCGACCGGGACCTCACGCGCTGGCGAGCACGAGATACGTCTCAATTTGCACCTGTCCCCAATTGAGACTTGGCGAGCACGCGGTGGACTACTGAAAATCATCCTCATAGGGCATGAGCTCGGCGAGGTAACCGCGCGCGGCAAGGGCGGCTTCGATGCGGTCGAGTGCCTCCTCGCTCTCGGCCGCGATGCGATGAAAGTGATACCCGCTTGTCACAGTCATGAGCGGCGTGGACTTGCCCGTGCGGATATCGTCGAGATACCGCGCGGTCCCGCTGCGGCTGCGGATGTCGAGATCCGCGGTAATCTTGCCGTACGCACGATGATTGACCATCACGCTTTGAACCGTACCGCCCAGATCGACGATGGTGTTGAGCTCATCCTCGAGCTGCTCGACCGTATGGCGCACCTTGACCAGGCGCGTGGGGATATCCGCATCCGAAGAACCCTCACGCAGCACATAGCCGCGGTTGGTCGCCACGATATCGTGCCCGTCGGCGCGCAGCAGGGCGATATCCTGCACGATCACCTGGCGGCTCACACCCGCGGCGTCGGCCAGGGCCGTCCCGCTCACAGGCCGCTCGGCCCCGCGCAGGCTCTGCAGGATCGCGTTCCTGCGCTCATGTCCCATCAACGGCATCCGCCGCACCTCCCATCCGTATCTGGCAAGCCCATCTCGCCCGTGTGCGAGGGGCGCCGGACCAAGCCGCACACGCCCCCCTCTCCACCAAAGACGCCGGCTACACCATGCGCAGATGCTTGAGGGACAGGTCGAGAATGGGCGCCGAATGCGTGAGGGCGCCCGACGAGATGAAGTCGACCCCCAGGTCGGCGAGGGCGCGGATGTTGCCCGCGTCCACATTGCCCGAGGCCTCCACCTTGGCCCGGCCGTCGATGAGCGCAACCGCCTCGGCCATCTGCTCGTGCGTCATATTGTCAAGCATGATGATGTCGGCTCCGGCTTCGAGCGCCTCGCGCACCATGTCCAGGTCCTCGCACTCGACCTCGACCGTGCAGACGAACGGCGCGTGCGCGCGGGCACCCGCCACCGCAGCGGCGATACCGCCTGCAGCGTCGATGTGATTGTCCTTGAGCATGACCGCCTGGGAGAGGTTGTAGCGGTGATTGGCACCGCCGCCCGCCTCGACCGCGGCCTTTTCGAAGATGCGCAGGCACGGCGTGGTCTTGCGCGTGTCGGCGAGCCTGGTCTTCGTCCCCTCCAGGGCTGCGGCCATACGGCGTGTGTACGTCGCGATGCCGCTCATGCGCTGCAGGAAATTCAAGGCCACGCGCTCGCCCGAGAGCAGGACGCGTGCGTCGCCGCGCACGATGCCCAGCAGCTGACCGGGCTCAACCGCATCGCCGTCGGCGACGCGAGCATCAAAGCTCGTGCGCGGGTCGAGCAGGGTGAAGGCGCGCTCGAACACATCGAGACCCGCGATCACGCCCTCGGCCTTGGCGATAAGCTGCACCTCGGCCTCGCGACGCTCGGGGCAGACGGACTCGGTCGACAAGTCGCCCGCATTCATGTCCTCACGCAGGGCGAAGCGGATGATGTCGTCGGCCACCAAGTTCATGGTGATGGGATTCATGCGAGCCTCCTATATAAGAGTGTCGATGTTCAGCTCGAACGACGGAAGACCGGGGAACAGGTCGCACGGCGCGCGGTGCACGCCATCGAGAGCCGGGGCACCGGTCTCCTCCACGGGCAGGCTTTCGCCCGTCGCCATCTTCCACGCCGCACGGCGGGCGAACACCAAAGACTCGAGCAGCGAGTTGCTCGCCAAACGGTTCTTGCCGTGCACGCCGTTGCAGGCGGTCTCCCCCGCCGCGTACAGATGCGGCATGCTCGTGGCCGAATCGCGATCGACGTGGACGCCACCCATGAAGTAATGCTGCGTTGGGACGACCGGAATGGGCTCGGCGAGGATGTCACGCCCCTTTTCCAGGCAATGCGCGTGGATGTTGGCGAAGTGCGCGGTCACGACCTGCGGATCGACCGGGGCGAAGCTCAGCCACTCGTACTCGGTGCCCTCTTTGCGCATCTCATCCTGGATAGCGCGGGCCACCACATCGCGCGGCTGGAGCTCGTCGGTAAAGCGCTCCTGGGCATGATTCAACAAGATCGCGCCCTCGCCGCGACAACTCTCGGACACGAGGAAGGTGCGGCCGGGCTCGGCGGAATACAGACCGGTGGGGTGAATCTGCACGTACTCGAGATGCTCCTGCTTGATGCCGTAAGCGCTGGCAAGGAAGCACGCATCACCCGTGAGCTGGGGGTAATTCGTCGAATGCTGATACACGCCGCCGATGCCGCCTGTGGCGAGCAGGGTATTCCCCGCATGGATGCAGAAGGGTTCACCGCACTCAAGGTCGGCGGGGGCGGCGTCGAGGGACTCGCCCACACCGGCGACGGCGCGCAGCTCCTCGATCGTGGCCGTCGAGGATGCAGCGGTGACGGGAAGTGCCAGCACGCCCGTGCAGGCGGGCGCGCCATCCGCGTCCGCCCCGCCGGCCTCGTGCGCATCGAACAGCAGGTCGACCATGGCGACATGCTCGAGAATCCGCACGTTGGGCAGGCGTTTGACCGCCGCCAGCAGCGCCTCGGTGATCTCCTTGCCCGTCACGTCGGCATGAAACGCGATGCGCGCCCGGGCGTGCGCGCCCTCACGCGTGAAGGCCAGTGAGCCGTCCTCCTCGCGTTCGAACTCCGCACCCAGCGCAATCAGGTCGTTGATGACCGCGCGCGAGGAACGGATCATGATGTCCACGCTCTCGCGGCGGTTCTCGCCGTGCCCGGCGTGGAGCGTGTCCTCAAAGAACGAGTCGTAATCCTCGGCCTCGGGCAGCACGCAGATGCCGCCCTGGGCGAGCATCGAATCGCACTCGTCGAGGGCGCCCTTCGACAGCATCACGATCTTGGCGCTCGCCGGCGCGGTGAGTGCGGCATACAAGCCCGCCACGCCGCATCCGACAATCGCGATATCGCACGTCATGTCCATATGGTTCGCCGCCATCCGCGGCCCCTTTCGTTCCGGCGCCCCACGCAAGGAACGCATCCGGACGGGTACCGCTCATACGGAACCCTGCCGGATGCGTCCTAGCGGGCTGCGTATTCCAGCATGCGGTCGAGCGTGCGCTGCGCGGCGCGGGCCGCATCCTCACCAACCGAGATATCTACGGCGCCCGAACCGCTCTCGAGACACGCCACGAGCTTATCGAGTGTGATACCGTCCATATCGGCGCAGGTGGGCGGGGTCTTGGTCACATAGAAGCGCTTGCCCTGACCGGCGCATCGCCGCTCCAGCTCGTAGAGCACGCCATCGACCGTCACGATGATGAACTCGCTCGCCGCGCTCGCCTCCGCGAAGCCGATAATATCGGCGGTCGAGCCGATGAACTCGGCCTCCGCCAGAATCGCCTCGGTGCACTCGGGGTGCGCCAGCGTGAGCGCCTCGGGATGCGCCGACTTGAGCTCGCGCAGCTCGGCAAGGGAAATCGCCTCATGGCGCGGGCAGCATCCGTCATTCAGGATCACGTGCTTCTCGGGCACCTGCTGCGCGACATGGCGACCAAGGTTCCGATCGGGAATGAACAGGATATGGTGCTGCGGCAGCTCGCGCACGATCTTGACCGCGTTGGATGAAGTCACGCAGACGTCACTCCAGCTCTTGATCTCCATGGTCGAGTTGACGTAGCAAACCACCGCAAGATCGTCGCCGTACTCGGCACGGGCACCGTCGATCGTCGCCCGGCTCACCATATGGGCCATGGGGCAATCCGCCGCAGGCTCCGGCAAGAGCACGGTCTTATCGCGATTGAGGAGCTTGGCGCTTTCGCCCATGAATTCCACGCCGCACAAGACGATGGTCTGCTGCGGCAAGGTCTTGGCGAGCTTTGCGAGGTAGAACGAATCGCCCACGTAATCGGCGACGGCCTGCACCTCGGGCTCGACATAGTAATGCGCGAGTATCACCGCGTCGCGCTTTGATTTGAGTTCCTCGATGCGCTCGCGCGTCTCGGCGGGCACCGCCGCCGCGCGCTCCAGGGCCCCGCCCCTCGTCTGTGCCATGCGGTCCTCCCGACATTCGCAGGTTCGTTGAGGGAAGTATGGCACTGGGGGCTTTCACTGACAAGACAGATGACAAGACACCTATGGAATCAGCGAATTGCAGCAGCGCGGGGACCCATTTAGTACGGCGCCCCCAGCGGTGGCATCTGCTTGAGATATGCCCACATACGCTGCTTTTCCGCCGGCTGGGACAGCGCGGCCTCAAAACCATCGAGCGCGAGCACACGGCGGCCAAGAACCGGCGCAATGAGCCCGGGCTTAAGCATGGCGGTATCGAAGTCTTCGATGATCGCGAGGGCGTCGGCATAGGTCTCGCGCAAAAGATCGGCGGCCGCATCGTCCAACAGGATGATCGCCTCGGGATCGAGCGCCTCAAGCGCCTCGCGGAACAGGTCGACGGGCAGCGGCTCCCCCTCCGTCAGGCCACCCGCCACGACCTCGTCGCCTGGGCCGGCAACCGCAGCCAGCACGCAAAGATCTTGCGGTTCCCAACCGAGAGCGCCGCACGCAGGGCCGTGCCGTCCGCGCCCGAAAGCAACGGCTCGCCCGAACGCTCGGCATCGTTGAGCTCGCCTTTGACAAGCACGACCGGCGAAAACGCGTTGCCCGCCATGCGGACCCCGCGCGCTTCGAGCCCCTTGAGCTCCTGCTCGGCTGCAGCCGCCAGCGCCTCTTTGCGCTCCTGTGTGGTGATGGCCATCCGTCGAACACCCGCCCCTACGATCGCACCCCGGCCCGCGAGCCAGGCGAAAAGAATCACACCGAATCATTCTACTCCCGGTGTAACGGGCGCGCAGGCATGGGTATAACGTCCTCGATTCAAAAGACCTCCGTCGGCAGGCGCCGGCGGGAACGCGTATATAGGAGGAATCCATGTCCAACGTCACCGAGGTGAATGCCACCAACTTCGACTCCATGCTCGCAGGCGAGCTGCCCGTCCTCGTCGATTTCTGGGCCCCGTGGTGCGGCCCGTGCCGCATGCTCTCCCCCGTTGTGGATGAGCTGGCCGGCGAGCTCGAGGGCAAGGTCACCGTCGTCAAGTGCAATGTCGACGAGAACCAAGACCTGGCCATGCGTTTCGGCGTCATGTCCATCCCCACCGTCGTCCTGCTGAAGGGCGGCGCCGAGGCCATGCGCTCCGTGGGCGCCGTTCCCAAGCCCAAGCTCAAGGCCGACATCGAGGCCAACCTGTAAGGATCGCCGCCGCGCATGACGCGCATCTGAACCGCAGCCCCCTCAACGACCGCGCTCCCCTCATCGGCGCGGTCGTTTTTTGTACAGGACCATTCACCACAACAAAACGAATGGCTCTGCTGTACTTTATGCGGAGCCGTCGGCACTCTTGGTAGACTGTATGATGTATGCCGCGCGAAGGCACTCGTTCTCCCGCGCGCATGAAGACGCGCCGTGCGGCCTGTAAGTCCGCAGCGTGCGCCAGGTTGTAAGGGGATCTCATGGAACCCATTTCGCAGGGAATGCAAGGGCCTGCCGTCGAGGACGTGCAGACACGCCTTTCCTCGCTTGGATATATGATCGACGCCGCCGAGATGACGGCGAAGGAGTTCGGCGCAACCACGGTTGCGGCCGTTCGCGCGTTTCGCACCCAGCAGGGACTGAATGCGGGCGAGGATGTGGACGGTACATGCTGGAGCGCGCTGGTGGACGAGTCTTATAAGCTCGGCGATCGCACGCTGTACCTGCGCCTTCCCAATTTCCACGGCGCCGATGTACGCGCCCTGCAGCGCGCCCTCAACACGCTCGGCTTTGCCTGCGGCGTGGACGACGGCTATTTTGGCCCGCATACCGAGGCCGCTTTGCAGCAGTTCCAGGAGAACGTGGGGCTGTTCGCCGATGGCATGGCGTTCCAGGACACCTTCAACTACGTGAACCGCCTGCACCATGTGTGGGAGGGCAAGCCTTCTGTGATCGATGTCGAGGCCGAGGCCCGTATGGGGTTCGCCCGCGCCGCGAGCGTGCTCGAAAGCTGGAGCATCGCCATCGGCGGCGAGGACGCAATCGCCCGCAACGTCGCCTCGCGCGTGTGGAATATCGCAACCGCCACGACCGATGGTAGCGGCATCGTGCTGTATGACGACGTCGCGCCCGAGGATGTGGACCTGACGGTCGAGATCGCCTCCGATGCGCTGCCCGACGACGCCGAGCCGCGCGCCACGATCACCCTGGCCGAGTGCAACAACCTCTCACTGCGCATCAAGACGGCGGTCGCCGCGGCGGCCACCCGTCCGATCAAGCTCCGCATCGAGCTCACGGGCATCACCGGCTACGGCACGTTCACTTCAAGTGATGCGCAAACTCTAGCCGTTCGCCTTCTCGACGGCCTGTGTGATGCACTGAGCGACTAGGTACGCTACACTAGAGCGGCGCGCTTGCGCGCCCACACCCATTTGGGGCATCGTCCAGCGGCAGGACCCTGGTTTTTGGTACCAGTTACGGGGGTTCGAATCCCTCTGCCCCAGCCATGATAGACAGGCCCGGTCACGTATGTGGCCGGGCTTTTTTCGAAGGGGCTGTCCATGACCTACACCCACGTGATATTCGACCTTGACGGCACGTTGCTCAATACCCTTGAGGACCTCACCATCGCCGGCAACCATGTATGCGAATCCCGCGGATGGCCCACCTACACGGCGGACCAATTCCGCTACAAAGTCGGAAACGGGCAGATCAAGCTCATCGAGCGCCTTATTCCCGCCGAATTCATGGGGAACGGCCGCGTCTTTGAGCAGGCACTCGCCGACTTCCGTGCCTTCTACGCCGAGCACAAGGAGGACCACACGGCCCCCTACCCCGGCATCCTCGAGCTTTTAGACGAACTTCGCGAGCGTGGCGTGACCTGCGCCGTTCTCTCCAATAAAGACCACGCGGCAACGGTCCCACTTGTCGAGCGCTACTTTGGCGACCGCGTGGCCCTGGCGCAGGGACGCATCGACGCCTTTCCGCCCAAGCCCGACCCGGCAATCACCGCGCACGTCCTCGAACAGCTCAACGCAGATCCGAAGACCGCCCTGTACGTGGGAGACTCCAATGTCGATATCGCCTGCGGACACAACGCGGGCATGCGTTCATGTGGCGTGGCGTGGGGCTTTCGCGGCCGCGCGGAGCTCGAGGGCGCCGGCGCCGATTACGTGATCGACACTCCCGAGGAGCTGCTCGACATCGTTTTGTAGCGGCCCTCCCGCCGTACGCTCTTCGGCCCCTCCCGTGCGCGGTTCCAAGGAGCGCCGATGGGGGAATATGCATCTTCCAACTGCTTATGGCTCGTATTATTCAGTATGCGAATGCCGTGCATTTCACTCAGTCGACTTTTGGTAATTGGAATCCGATTACATGGGGAACACCACGCAGGATGGCGTCCAAAATCCCAGTTCGCTTAAGCGCCGGATGGGCCGCTCATCGGCAAATCGGCAAACTAATTACCAAAAGTCGATGAATTGATTTTCAAGGCGGGGCGAACGCCGCAAAAGGCCCCTTCGTCAAAAGCGGAACGATGAAAACAAGGGCCCACAGCAAACGGGCGCGCAGAGCCGAAGCCCCACGCGCCCCATGCGCTCATTCCCGCAGGTATGTCAGATCACAAGCTACATCATGGCCTCGAGAATCTGCTGCTCCGCGCTATCGGTGGCGGACCAAGTGTTCTCATCGTCCTTCTCGTACGTAAACACGCACTCGCTCTCCTCGGGCTCGGCGTTCTTCACGGCCTCCATGAGCATGGTGCCCGCCTCTTTGTACAGGGCCTCCTCGCTCTCCACGGTCTGAGGATCGATCGTGGTCAGATACTCCTGGAACTTGCCGGTGAACTCGGACATGATCGCGGTGAGGGACTTCATCTTGAGCACAACCGTGGCATCGGCGGTACCGGCCTCCTCGTCGACCGCGACCTCCTTGATCTCGTGGGTAAACCCGTCGAGATAGGCCTTCGCGAACTCCTGGGTATCGATGCCGAGCGTCTCGAACCCGCCATCCGAGCTGTCCGTCATAGCGGTGAGCAGCTCCTCGTTATCCGGAGAGACCTCGGAAAACGCCGTCTCGAGATCCTCGCGGATGAGCTCCTCGACCGAAGGACCGCCACAACCTCCCAGGAACACGGTGCAAGCCACGGCGAGCACCATCAACGGGATCGTCCAAAACCTCTTCTTCATGTCTTTTCCTCCCAACAGCGGAATGCAACCCCGTACGGCACGCGCCACCGAGGCGAACGTTGGTCTGATGATACGCGAAGAATCCCAGGTAAACGGCAGCGTCTCGGTGAACGGCCGATGAAAAAGCGGGCGCCGGCAAACCTCCGACGCCCGCCCCGCCAAATCACTCGGATGCAAACGCTACTCACGCGCGCCGTACTGCTCGTAGTACGCATCGATGGCGGCCTTGAGCTCGTCATCGATCACCACACGGCCGGCCACCTCGCGGTTGTACAGATGCTCGGTCACCTCGGCCATGGACACGATGCTCGCCACGGGGAACCCGTACTTGGCCTCGATTTCCTTCTGCGCGGTGGTGACGCCGCCCTTGCCGACCTCCATACGGTTGAGGGAGACGATCAGACCCTCGACCTCGACGTTGGCGGCATTCATGAGCTTGGGGTACGTCTCATCGATGGACTTGCCAGACGTGGTCACGTCCTCGACCATCACCACGCGGTCGCCATCCTTGAGCTCGTAGCCCAGCATGCCGCCCTTATCGGCGCCGTGATCCTTGACCTCCTTGCGGTCGGAGCAGTAACGGACCTCCTTGCCATACAGCTTGTGCATAGCGATGGCAGTGACCACAGACAGCGGGATGCCCTTGTACGCTGGGCCGAACACGACGTCGAAATCCAGGCCGAAGTTATCGTGAATCGCGCGGGCATAGTACTCGCCCAGGCGCATGAGCTGCTCGCCCGTCACGTAAGCGCCGGCATTCATGAAGAACGGGGACTTGCGGCCGCTCTTGAGGGTGAAGTCGCCGAACTTTAGGACGTCGGACTCGACCATGAACTCGATGAACTCCTGCTTGTAAGCCTCCATGAGGCCTCCTTCCATGCGGGCGCGTCCACCGCGCTCACCCATTTGTTTGACCGACTCAAGGGTAGCAGAAAAGCGCCCCTTGCCGCGAACGAGCAAGGGGCGCAAGACGACGAACCGCTTCCACCGCGGCGGCCATTTTGCGCGCCGCCATCAACATGCGCGGGCGAAACCGAATCGCCCCACGTTCTTCTAGCAGATCTTGCAGACCCAGCCGTGCGTATCCTCGATCTGGCCGCCCTGAATGCCGGTCAAGGTCTCGCGGAGACGCTTCATGACGGGGCCGGAGGACTCGTGACCGTCCGGGAAGACGACGACCGTATCGTCATCATGGATCTCGCCCACCGGCGAGATGACGGCCGCAGTACCGCACAGGCCGCACTCGACAAAGGCGCCGGAAGCAACCTCATCCCAGGTAACCGGACGCTCGTCGACGGCGATCTCCAGGTCCTGAGCCACCTGCACGAGCGAACGGCGCGTGATGGAGGGCAGGATCGAGTCCGTATGAGACTTGGGCACCACGAGTGTACCGTCCTTGGCGACGAACAGCACGTTGGCACCGCCGGTCTCCTCGACATAGGTGCGGGACTCGGAGTCGAGATACAGGTTCTCGGCATAACCCGCGGCATGCGCCTCCATGCCCGCCTTGAGGCTCATGGCGTAGTTGAGGCCGGCCTTGATGTTGCCGGTACCATGCGGGGCAGCGCGATCGTACTTGGAAACGCACAGCTTGACGGTGGTGTCGCCACCCTTGAAGTACGGGCCCACGGGCGTCACGAGGATACGGAACTGGTACTCGTCGGCAGGCTTCACGCCGATGACGTCGCCCGTGGCGATCATGAGCGGGCGGACGTAGAGCGTCGCGCCGGAACCGAACGGGGGCACCCACGCGGCGTTGGCCTCAACGACCTGCTTGACCGCCTCGACGAAGCGGTCCTGCGGAAAGGCGGGCATGACCAGGCGCTCGGCGGAATCGGCCATGCGCTGGGCGTTCATGTCGGGACGGAAGCACACGATGGACCCATCGGCGGTGGTATAGGCCTTGAGCCCCTCGAAGACCTCCTGGCAATAATGGAAGATGCCCGCGCACTCCGACAGCGTGATGCTGTGATCGGTGGTCAGGGCACCCTCATCCCATGCGCCATCCTTGTAGTTGGACACATAGCTATAGTCGGTCTTGCGATAGCTGAAATCGAGGTTTCCCCAGTCCAGGTCCTTCTTCTCAACGGTCATGGTGAACTCCTCACTCGATGCGGGCACCCTCGCCGAAGGCGCCCTCTCAACATAAAGGCCCGTCCGACGGAAGGCCCTTGCATACTACAAGAATGCCGGGCACATGGCCCGGCATTGGCATGTTCGCTTGATTGTACTCCGCCGCGATGGAGTGGCGACAGAATTAATCGGCAGGAAACGGTTCGCGCGCCGATGCACCCCGGCGCGACAGAGGCGCTACTTGCCCTCAGCCTCACGGCGCTTCTGCTCGGCACGCGCCGGCAGGATGCGGAACTTGACCCACCATGCCACAACGCCCACGGCGACGACGATGATGACGACCTTCACCACGTCGGACACCCACTCGGCCTGAGCGGTGATCTGCTCCCAGGCACCGCCGGCCCAAAAGCCCAGCGTGCATAGAATGGCATTCCACGCGAGCGAACCCACGAGGGTGTAGAGGGCGAAGCGCACCATGTTCATCTTGGCAGTGCCGGCGGGGATGGAGATGAGGCTGCGCACCACGGGGATGCAGCGGCAGATGAGCACCGTGATCTGGCCCTTGCGGTCGAACCAGCCGATAGCCTTGGCCACATCGTCGGAATGGAAGCCCAGCATACGCATAGGCTTGGTGTCGAAGAACCCCTCAAGACGCTCCTGGGAGAGCAGACGGCCGATGCCGTAGAGGAAATACGCGCCAACAACCGAGCCGACCGTCGCGGCGATGATGACACCGGGGAGGGTCATCTCGGTCTGCGTGGCGAGAAAGCCCGACAGTGGCAGGATGAGCTCGCTGGGAATGGGCGGGAACACGTTCTCGAAAAGGATGAGCGCGGCGACCGCAAGGTAGCCGAACTGGCTGATGAAGCCGAAAAATGCCTCCTGCATGGGATGCCTTTCTGATCATGCTGCAAACGCAAGTGTCACCATGATACCGAGCAGGCGTAAAGACGAGGTAATGTCCGCAGTCTTTCCAAAACCTCTCGGCGCGGGCGAGCGCGGGGCACGCGGGGGCAAACGGGGCGCGCGGGGGCGTGTCGGGGCACACGGGGCGGGCGCGCCCGCCGATGTTAATCCTACCGATTCTCTCGACATTAACGAAACGGGCGCGTACACTTGCAGCTCACACACTATGAAAGTCGCACCGCAACTTTGCGCACGCACCAAAGGAGGGACATGGGAGCCATCGCCACCGTCCGCGAGGACATCGCCGCCGTCAAGGCAAACGACCCAGCGGCCCAAAGTTCACTCGTGATCTTCCTGTCCTATCCGGGGTTGCACGCCAAATGGATGCACACGCCGGAGCACTGGCTGTGGAACCATGGCATGCGCGGGCTCGCACGCGTTCTCTCGCAAATCACCCGGTTTTTCACCGGCGTCGAAATCCACCCCGCCGCGCGCATCGGGCGGCGCCTGTTCATCGACCACGCCATGGGGGTCGTGATCGGAGAGACCACCGTGGTGGGCGATGACTGCGTGCTCTACCAGGGTGTCACACTCGGCGGCACGGGCAACGAATGCGGCAAGCGCCATCCCACCCTGGGCAACAACGTCACCGTTGGAACGGGCGCCAAGGTGCTCGGCAACATCCATATCGGGAACAACGTGCGCATCGGCGGAAACTCGGTCGTCGTGAAGGACGTACCGAGTGACAGCACCGTGGTGGGCATCCCGGGGCGCGTGGTCAGGCGCAACGGATGTCGCGTGCTCACCGAGTCCTTCGATGCGACCCATCACCGCGAATCCATGCCCGACCCGGTCGAGGAGGCCTCGATCTTGAACCGCGAGGGCATCGCCGACAACGCGCGGCGCATCGCCGAGCTCGAGCAGCAGGTCGCCGAACTTGGGGCATTGGTGAAGAAGCTCACGGACGCCGAGTAGTACGCTATCGTAGCCTCCTGCCGCACAAATGAGCGTCGACAGGAGGCCCCATGTTCCCCAAGCTCTTCGAACCCTTCTCCATCCGATCCCTCACCATGCGCAACCGCATCGTGATGCCCGCCATGGGCACCCGTATGTGCGACGAGCGCGCCGTGACCGACAAGCTGGTCGAGTACCACCGCGTCCGCGCGGCGGGCGGTGTGGGGCTCTCAATCGTCGAGGTCACCGCGGTCCACGCACCCAGCTCCCCCAACTGCTTCCTGTCGCTGGCCGAGGAACGCTTCATCGAGGGCCACAAGCGCCTCACCGACGCCATCCACGCCGAGGGCGGGCGCGTCGGCGTCCAGCTCTGGCAGGGATCCATCGCCGTCGCCATGGATCCGGCGGCCCAGATCCTCGTCCCCAATGAGATGACCGTCCACGGCTTCACCATCCCCGGCATCACCGTCGAGCAAATCCACGAGGTCATCGACTGCTACGGCGCCGCCGCGGCGCGCTGCGTGGAGGCGGGCTATGACTGCATCGAATTCCATTGCGCCCACAATTACCTCCCGCACTCCTTCCTCTCCGCGGGCCTCAACCACCGCGGCGACGAATGGGGAGGCAGCCTGGAGAATCGCGCCAAGTTCCCACTCGCCTGCATCCGCGCGATCCGCGAGAACATCCCTGAGGATATGCCCCTGTTCATGCGCATCGACGCTCATGACGACTGCCTCGAGGGCGGCATGAGCGTTGAGGACACGATCGCGTTCTGCGAGATGGCGCGCGAAGCCGGCGTCGACGTGCTCGACGTCTCCCGCGGCAATATCGTCACCGCCGCGAATGCCCTCGAGGTTCCGCCCATCGACCTGGCACCGGGCTTCAACATCGACAACGCGGCACGCATCCGCCGCGAGACCGGCATGCCCACCATCGGCGTCGGACGTATCAACACCCCGCAGATCGCCGAGAAGATCCTCGAGGAGGACAAGGTCGACCTCGTGGTTATGGGCCGAGCCCAGCTCGCCGACCCCGAGTTCTGCAACAAGGCGCGCGCGGGAAAGACCGACAGCATCGTCTACTGTGTCGGCTGCGACCAGGGATGCCTGGACGGCTTCGCCGACATGCGCAACTTCGAGCACATCACCTGCCTGCGCAACCCACTCGTCGGTCACGAGCTCGACTGGAAGGTCGAGATGACGGATGAGCCCGAGCGCATCGCCGTCGTGGGCGGCGGCGTTGCGGGCCTGATGGCCGCCGAGACGCTCGTCGCCCGCGGGCACGAGGCCGTGGTCTTCGAGGCGAGCGACCGTCTGGGTGGCCAATTCGTCACCGCCGGCAAGGCACCCGGCAAACGCGAGATGGAAATCGCCGCGGCGCTCATGGGCGAACAGGCGAGGCGTTCCGGCGTCGAGGTGCGTTTGAACACCCCGTTCACGACCGAGACCATCGCAATTGAACGCTTCGACCGCGTGATCATCGCCAACGGCGCCTCCCCCGTCACGCTGGGACTCTCCGGCGCCAACGTCCACGTCGCCCACGCCGTGCTCGAAGGCGAACCGGTCGAGGGCGAGAGCGTCGTCGTGATTGGCGGCGGACTGGTGGGTTTGGAGGTCGCCGATGCGCTGGCGACCGCCGGCAAGAAGGTCACCGTGCTCGAGATGGCCGAGCGCGCGGGCGCCGACCTCGGCTCTGCCCGTGCGACCTGCGTCTTCGGCAAGCTCGCGAAACTCGGCGTCGAGATCCTGTCCTCCACCGCGTTCGACGGCCTCACCGAGACCGGCGTCCGCGTGAAGTCCGGGGAAGCCGCCCGTGAGATCGCCTGCGACGACATCGTGGTCGCCGTGGGATCGCGCTCCCGCGACAACGACGAGCTCATTGCCGCTCTCGACGCCGCGGGTGTCCCGCACTGCACCGTAGGCGATGCCGAGCGCCCGCGCCGCGCACTCGACGCCATCCGCGAGGGCTTCTTGGCTGGCCTCAAGGCATAGAGAGACCACGCCGGTACGGCAAGAGACCCCATCGGGCCGTTTGAACCGCCTCCCATTTCTTGGACAAGGAAATAGAAGTCCGAGAGATGGGAGGCCTTCTCATGTCCATCGACCTGAGATTGAGGCACGACCGGTCGACCAGGGAGCGCGCGGCCGAGATGTTCGAGAGTGGGCTCGGCTACAGATCCGTCGCCAGGGCCCTTGGCGTTCCCGCCGAGGCCGTGAGAGACTGGCTGGGGAAGTACCGAGCGACCGGGAGGGACGGGCTCCTCGCCATGGGCGGAAGACAGGCAAGATACGACTTCGAGACCAAGGTCGCCGCGGCCAGCGCCGTGGTCGACGGCGGGATGGCCAAGCCCGAGGCGATGGAGCGCTTCGGCATCGCGAGCGCGACGCCGCTGAAGCGGTGGTGCAGGCTGTACCGCGAGGGCGGCGCCGACGCGCTGAGGCCTAAGCCCAAGGGCAGGCCGAGGGGCTCGGGCGCGAAGGCCGCGCCCCCGACCCGCGAGGAGGAGCTCGAGCGCGAGGTCCGCAGGCTCGAGGCCCAGGTGGCGTACCTAAAAAAATCGATAGCCCTGAAGGCGGAGCTCGGCTTGCCGCTCGGGAGCGGGCCGCGGCGATAGCGGCGCTTTCGGGGCGCTTCCCCCTGGCCGACCTGCTGGCGGCGGCGTCGCTGCCCAGGTCGACCTACTACTACGCGCTGTCGCACCCCAAGGGGCCCACCAGGCCTGAACTGCGCCCCAGGGTCGCCGAGATCTTCGGCAGGCTCCCCAACGGGGTCGGCCACAGGCAGATAGCCATGGAGCTGAGGGCCGTCGACGGCGAGCGCGTGGCGGACAAGACGGTGCTCAAGATGATGCGCGAGATGGGGCTCAGGTGCGGGATCCGCCGCGAGACCGACTACCACAGGTACAACTCCTACAGGGGCGTCGTCGGCGAGACCTTCGAGAACGTTCTCGGCCGCGACTTCGCGGCGGACGGCCCGTGGCGGAAGATGGGCACCGACGTCACCGAGTTCAGGCTCTCTTTCGGCAGGGCCTACCTCGCGCCCGTCTACGACTTCGGGAGCAGGGAGATCGTGGCCCACTCG
>ERZ834859.2462-NODE-2462-length-15974-cov-4.718073_pt1 | contig 15974 bp, 8 predicted proteins | sample MGYA00519947_ERZ834859 | MGnify/ENA primary metagenome ERZ834859 (study PRJEB31850, sample SAMEA3708763) | human gut metagenome | biome: human gut; feature: human-associated habitat; material: faeces | place: China | collected 2014 ...
TTATGGGGAGGACTAATAGGTGTTCCTCTTTTGCTGTTCTCTTGCCAAAGTTCAGAAAAGTACAAAGATTCTACTAATGCTACAGAGGTGCGTGTAAATGACCTGCTTAACCGAATGACATTAGAGGAAAAGGCTGCTCAACTGGATATGCTTTGTGCAAAAGATATTTTGGTAGATGGAAAGCGGTTATCAGAAGAAAAGCTCAAATTGTTTGTGGATGATATGTGTATAGGTGCAGTGCACGATCTGTATCCCGAAAATGCAGAGATAGCCAATACTATCCAAAAGCATGCTATTGAGAAGTCGAGATTAGGGATTCCTCTGCTGTTTATAGAGGAGGGACTGCACGGTTTTGCTGGCCCGGGATCTACAACTTTTCCTATTCCGATGGGCAATGCTTCTACTTGGGATACCTTGTTAGTGAAGAATATCGGAAAAGTGATTGCAACGGAAGCGCGTGCGCATGGGGTTCATTTTATTTTGGGACCTAATTTGGATTTAGCGCACGAGATACGCTGGGGACGTGTGGAAGAAACCTTTGGAGAAGACCCTTATTTGTCTGCCCGTATGGGAGTGAATATGGTGCGAGGAATGCAGGGAAAGCAGTTGAGTGATAAGGATGCGGTGGTAGCTGAACCCAAACATTTTGGAATACATGGTATTCCGGAAGCTGGTACAAATGCTTCAACCGTTAATATTGGTGAAAGAGAAGCCCGTATGTCGCATTTATACACCTTTGAGAAAGCGGTTAAAGAAGGAGGTGCTAGAGGAGTAATGGCTGCTTATCATGATATTGATGGAGTGCCTTGTGTGGCAAACAGTTGGCTGCTGGATGATGTATTGAGAAAAGAATGGGGATTTTCCGGTATTGTAGTATCTGATTTGGGAGCTGTGGCACGACAGATACGTCAGCACTGTACTGCTACAGATACTGAAGATGCTATCTGTAAAAGTTTGTCTGCGGGGCTGAATATGCAGTTTTATGATTTTCCATATGATGAGTTTCAGAAGAGTATTGTGGATGCTGTAAAAAGCGGCCGTCTTTCGGAAGAGGTACTGAATCAAAGAGTGAAAGATGTATTGAGACTAAAGTTTGAGCTCGGGTTGTTCGACAATCCTTATATTGAATCAGACCGAATGAAAGAAGTCTGTCATTGTGAGTCACATAAGGCTATTTCACTGGATGCTTCACGTAAATCGTTAATCTTGCTGAAAAATGAGGGAATGCTTCCTTTTAACTCATCTCCTCGTCATATTACAGTGGTGGGTGAGTTAGCGAATATGTCTTTGTTGGGAGGTTATTCTCCAGCACAGGCTAAGGGGATTACAGTGCTTGAGGCCTTGAAGAAGCGATTTGGCAAAGAGGTACAGATTGATTTTATAGAAAATCAGATAGAGAATAGGTTCAAATCAATTCCAAACTCTGTATTTTTTACAGGTAAGGGAGGAGAAAATGGTTTGAAGGCAACTTATTTTAATAATACAGTTTTGGAAGGTAGGCCTGTTTATGAAGCGATTGTCCCTCAGGTAACAGAGTATTGGCATAATCTGAGTCCTGCTCCGGGAGTCAATACTGATAATTTTTCCATTTCTTGGGAAGGAGTTGTGAAAGTTCCAGTTAGTGGAGAGTATGAATTCCGCCTTTCAGCAGATGATGAAGCAAGACTTTATTTGTCTGGCAAGTTGGTTATAGATAAATGGGGAGACGCCTCAAAGCCAGCGAAAGAATCGAATACGTATAAGATACATCTTACAGCCGGACAGATTATACCTGTCAGAGCCGAATATGTAGAGCGGGATGAATTTGCCGGAATCACATTGGAGTGGCGATTGACGGACACTATATCCGATGGGAAAATGTTGGCAGATGTAGCTAAGTCGGCAGCCGCTTCAGATTTGACTATTCTTGTATTGGGAGAGAATATGAATATAGTAGGTGAGGGAAAAGACAGACAGGACTTGAATATGAGTGAGCGTGATATCCGCTTGCTGGAAACAGTAGAGCGGTTTGCTAGAATTTCAGCAACAGTGGTGATGCACGGACGCCCGTTTGTAATGACTCCGATTGAAAAACATTCGAAAGCCATATTGGATGCATGGTATCCGGGTGAATTTGGTGGACAGGCTATTGTAGAAGCTTTGTTTGGCGAAGTTAATCCTTCGGGTAAACTAGTAATCAGTGTGCCTCGTTCGCAGGGACAGCTTCCGGTTCATTATCTGAAGAAACGTTCTTTTAAGAACCGCTATGAAGATGGAACAGCTCTTCCGCTTTATTCTTTTGGACATGGCTTGAGTTATACAACATTTGAATATCGTAATCTGAGAGTGGATAAGAAAGAACTGAAGAAAGGTGAACCTTTGACTGTTACATTTGAACTAAGAAATACGGGTAAAATGAAGGGAACTGAAGTATGTCAGCTTTATATAACGGATAAGGTAACCAGTGTGTCGATTGCTGAAAAATATTTGAAGGGATTTGCTCGTGTGGAACTGTCTCCTGGAGAGCAGAAGACGGTGAAGATGAGACTGGAACCAGAGTCATTTTCTTTGATTAATGCAGACATGGAGAGGGTAGTAGAACCAGGAGAATTCGAAATACTGGTAGGGGCTTCTTCTTCAGATATAAAGATGAAAGAGACAGTTATTCTCAGATGATGCCAATCTGTCTTGAGTAGAATGGAAAAAAGACTCCTCTTCAATGATGTTTGTCTATTGAAGAGGAGTCTTGAATTATGCTAAATATTGAGTCAGCAGCGTGCTGCTACTTTTCCCCAGTCTACCAAATGCCAGAACGCTTCAACGAATGCGGCGCGACGGTTTCTATAATCTATGTAATAGGCATGTTCCCATACGTCGATAACCAGTACAGGTTTCAGTCCCTGACGCAGTGGATTTCCTGCATTGCTTTCTGCTTTTATTGACAATTTACCTTCTGCATCGGCAACCAGCCATACCCATCCGGAACCGAACAATCCTACAGCTGCTTTGGCAAATGCTTCCTTAAAGGCTTCTACCGAACCGAAATCGCGTGTCAGCAAATCGGCCAGTGAGGCAGGTATGTCGGTCTGTGCCGGAGTCAGGCTTTGGAAGAAGAAAGTATGATTCCATGCCTGAGCTGCATTGTTGAATACAGGTCCCTCTGCCTTGCATACCATTTCTTCCAAAGTACTGTTTTCATAAGGCGTGCCTGGAATCAGTTTGTTCAGGTTGTCTACATAAGTCTGCAGGTGTTTGCCGTAGTGATAGTCTAATGTTTCTTTGCTCATGTGTGGAGCAAGTGCTTCCATCGGATAAGGAAGTTCGGGCATTGTGTGTGTCATAGTGTTTTGTTTTTTAAATGATTAGTAATATATAAAGAACAAGCCGGCAGTGATAAAAGTTTTACCTGCTGCCGGAAAATTATCTATAATCTTTTCAAAGCTTGTTTGATGACCTGCTCTACGGTAGCATCCGGAGTTTCTTTGAGAATAGCGGCAGTTACCTTTTGCGACGGAGCCTGTGGGAATCCCAACATAGTCAGTGCAGCTACAGCTTCTTCATATACTTCAGAATGAAGTACTGTAGTGGCTGCTGTTCCGGTTTCTGTTGGTTGGATGCCTGTTGAGGCGATTTTGTCTTTCAGGTCGACAATGATGCGTTGCGCTGTTTTCAGTCCGATACCCTTTACCGTTTTCAGCAGTTTATCGTTTCCGCTGCTGATAACGTTACAAAGCTCAGATGGACTCAGTGCTGAAAGAATCATGCGGGCAGTGTTCCCTCCGATACCCGAAACGGTGATGAGCAGAAGGAAGAGTTCTCGCTCCTGCTTGGTAGCAAAACCGTATAATACGTAGGCATCTTCGCGTATCGCTTCGTAAATATAAAGCTTTACTTCCTTTTTTCCCTGAATAGCAGAAAAGGTATTGAGCGATACATTGATGGCATAACCTACTCCGTTACATTCTACTACTGCTACCGCCGGAGTAATTTCGGCAAGTTCTCCTTTGATATATTCAATCATATTTTACTGATAAATTATAAATTCAATACAAAAATAACCATAAGAAAGTTATAAATCGTAAGTTGGGGCAGAATATTTTCAAAAACGTGGCCTATCTATTAGTTTAGAATGATTCTAATTCTGTATTTTTGCAATATCAAAATTCATCCCTCTTTTGTTATATAGATAAGAGGAAAAACAAATTAAGAGTATTCACTAAATAAAAGAAGAAATATGAAAAAAATTAGAGCAGCCGTAGTAGGTTATGGTAATATCGGTAAGTTTACAATTGAAGCACTGGAAGCTGCACCCGATTTTGAAATTGCAGGTGTGGTTCGTCGTAATGGAGCAGAAAACAAACCGGCAGAATTGGCCGACTATCCGGTAGTAAAAGATATTAAGGAATTGCAGGATGTAGATGTAGCTATCCTTGCTACTCCGACTCGTAGCGTAGAAGAATATGCAAAACAGATTTTGGCTATGGGTATCAATACTGTAGACAGTTTCGACATCCATACACAGATTACTTCTTTGCGCCGTTCTTTGGACGAATCGGCTAAGGCTGGTAATGCAGTAGCTGTTATCTCTGCTGGATGGGATCCGGGAAGCGATTCTGTAGTACGTGCTTTGCTGGAAGCTATTGCTCCGAAGGGTATTACTTATACTAACTTTGGTCCGGGCCGTAGTATGGGCCACTCTGTAGCTGTCCGTGCTATCGAAGGTGTAAAGGATGCATTGTCTATGACAATTCCTGTTGGTACCGGAATCCATCGCCGTATGGTATATGTAGAACTGGAAGAAGGTGCTGATTTCAAGACTGTAGAAGCTGCTATCAAAGCTGACCCTTACTTTGTAAACGACGAAACACACGTAATCCAGGTACCTTGCGTAGACGATTTGAACGACGTAGGTCACGGTGTGAACTTGGTTCGTAAGGGTGTATCAGGTAAGACTCACAACCAGTTGTTCGAATTCGATATGAAGATCAACAATCCTGCGTTGACAGCTCAGGTATTGGTTTGCGTTGCTCGTGCTTCTATGCGCCAGAAACCGGGATGCTACACCATGATTGAAATTCCGGTAATCGACCTTTTGGCTGGCGACCGTGAAGAACTGATTGCACACTTGGTATAATCCACTGTGATATATAAATAGAAAACGCCACGAACGGTAGTCTCCGTTTGTGGCGTTTTTTTTGTGTATATATCTCGGAGTGGAAAGGAATTTTCTGCTTCTGTTTCCTTGCAAAAACGTGACTTGTATCGTGAGCTTATGATACAAGTATCGTTGGCCTTCGATACAAGTCACGTAAGCTCACGATACAAGTCGCGTTTTTAGAGAGGGTAATATAAAGATGATATTAGGATAAAAATATAGAGTACTTTTTTAGTTAGTATTGCTTGTTTTATGGAGAATTCTATTAATGTTGATAAAATTCTTCATAAAAAGGTTCTTCTATGTGATAAAACTTGTATTTTTAGACATTGAAATATAAAGTAGATTAAAAAATTGATTAATAGATAAATGTTTTTAGAATGAAATTACCTTTTCGTTATATATTTATTTTTCTTTCTTTTTTTGTTATAGTAGATGGTTGGGCACAAGGATTACTTTTTGAAAAAAAAATAATTTCTGACCGTTCTTCCTATATGGTTTTTAAGGAGGATAAATCGCCTCTTTTATCAGGGAAATTTAAGATGGATTTTGAGCTTTCTATTCGATGTTTTCATCGTTTTGGATATGTATTTTCCTTAAAAAACAAGAGTCAGAGTCTTTTTTATAGTTTGACATTTACTTATCTGAATGATAAACAAAGTGTATTAAATTTTAATACAGATGGAAGAACTAATCATTTTTCAGTAGCTTTTAATAATATAGATTTAAAAAATAAGTGGATTCCTATATCTTTAGAAATTGATTTAGAACACGATAAAGCTGAGATAAAAATAAATGAGAAATCTAAGATTATTGATAGTCTTGGAGCTATATCTCCTTTTAAATTAGAATTATTTTTTGGAAAAAATGATTATATATTAGATATTCCTAATTTTGCAATTCGAAATCTAAAAATATCTGATAATGAGAAGGAATATATATTCCCTTTAAATGAAAGTCAGGGAAGTGATGTACACGATATTCATGGTGAGGTTTTAGGTCATGTAACTAATCCTTATTGGTTAATAAACGACTCTTTTCATTGGAAACTTATAAGTGAAACAACTTCTTTAACTCCTTCAGGGATAGCTTATAATGAAGAACAACAATGTTTTTATATTTTTAATCAAGATTCACTTTTAAATTATGATATAGAGGAAAGTAAATTATTTTCATATTCTTATAATTCTTCTTTACCTGTAAAAATGCAATTGGGAACTCATTTTATAAATAAAAAAAATAATGAATTGTATGTTTATGAATTAAATAATTTGCCGGTTGGAGATATAACGGTTGCCTCTTTAGATAGTTCATATATGTGGAGACCTATAGGTACAGCAGCTTTACCTGTTCAATTGCATCATCATATAGGATTTTGGAATGATAAAAATGATAAGTATTGCATTTTTGGAGGATTTGGAAATCAAAAATATAATAATACGTTTTTAACGTATGCTGTTGAAGCAGATAAGTGGGATACTCTTCATTTTTCAGGATATATATCACCTCGATATTTTTCTAGTATGGTTTCTGATAAGAGTGGTAGAAATATATTTATCTATGGAGGGATGGGGAATGAGTCTGGTGAACAGTCTATAGGAAGAAATTATTATCATGATCTTTATAAAGTTAATTTAGATTCCTCTTCAATTGTAAAATTGTGGGGAGGTATAACCCCCTTTCATCGTGTTCCTGTTAGGAGTATGATTTTATCTTCGGATGAAGAATTTATTTATTTGATCATTTATCCAGAATATTTATCAAAGACGTATCTTCAACTATATAAAATGTCTATTAAAACAGGAAATTTACAGGCAGTTGCAGACTCTATTCCTATGATATCTAATGAAATAGCTACTAATGCAAACTTGTTTTATAATGAAAAGAAAGGAGAGTTTTATTGTTCTATTCAAGAATATACAGAAAAAAATAATGTCACAACGCGCATATATTCTTTAGTGGGACCTCCAGTTTCAAGTGAAGATATGAATTTATATGTGTCATCGTTAGAAAAAAGAACTCTGTTTGATTGGCTTTTGATTTTATTACCTATATCAATGAGTTTTATTGTATGTGGGATTCTATTTTTTAGAAAGAAGAAAAATAATATTGTTATAAAGCAGGAGGAAGATGCTTATAAAGATACTCCTATAACAATTGAAAATGTTAAAAATACGATTTATTTATTTGGGAGTTTTACTGTTTTTAATCGAAATGGTATAGATATTACTCATCTGTTAACTCCTAGAATCCGACAGGTTTTTATTTATATTTTGCTTAATAGCAAAAATAATGGGGTTTTATCAAATGCTTTGAATGAAGTATTTTGGAGAGATAAATCTGATGATAAAGTGAAAAATTTAAAAGGAGTTACAATGAAGCAGATTCGTAATATATTATCTGAAATAGATGGTATTGAATTGGTTTATGACAAAGGTTATTTCAAGGTGAATATTGATGAGACTGTATGCTATTGTGACTATGTTCTTTTTTCCTATTTTATGGATTCATCGAAGTCTATCACGAAAGAACAAATTTATGTTATTTTATTACGCGGAAAATTTCTACTAGGAGAGAGCATGTCAGTTTTTGATCTGTTTAAAACTAAGGTTGATGATTATTTATATTCTTATTTACCCTTGGAGATAGATTACTCTTTTAAGGAGCATGATTATGAAAATGTTGTAAGACTTTGTAATATACTCCTATCAATAGATTCTTTGAATGAACTCTCTCTTTCTTATATTATTTATACATTGAATATTCTTGGAAATACACAAGAAGCTATTCTGAGATATTCTTCATTTGTCAAAGAGTATAAGCATATAATGGGCGAAGAGTTTATGTTGTCATATAATGAATTAATAAAAAAAGTTCCTTCTGTATAGCTGTTTTTCCGATTAAAATATACTATATCGTAAAATTAAAGTAGTAATAATATAATTTTTTATATAATTTAATTAATTGATAACAAGTGTATTATTTGTTTTTTTTAATCTTTTAATCGCTTATTAATCTATGATTAATCGTTTACTTAATCATAGATATATATATTTGCTCTCAATATTTTTAATTTTAAAAACTAATATTATGAGAGTAAATAAATTGATTCGATTTGGTGGAATCTTTTTGTTGACGATTCCATTTTTTTCTTGCAAAAAAGTATCGAACCAAGTGCCTTCATTAGCGCTTGAATGTATGTATTCACATTTGGAAGATATAGAAAATATCTTGGATACTGCAAAGATAGGAACTTCAGATGGCACTTTTCCGAAAGCCAATGCTGATTTGTTACAGATGGAGTCAGAAGAACTTCAACTAGGTATATCCAAAGGTAAGGCTGGCTTGTTTACTTTACAATATGAGGTTGATAATTATTGTTTAGCTGCGGAAAAAGCTATTGACGAATTTCATAACTCTTACCAATTTACTTTGTCGCCTGGAACACCTGCAGAGTTAAAAGTATTTGGAATTGATGGAAAGGGGCATATAGAGTTTGGAGAGTCTCCTGAATTTAGCAAACATAAAACGTTTACAGTTGAAGCTTGGTTAAAGTATGATGTTGGTTTTTTTGAATCAGGGATAGGTTCTTTTATAACGACTTATGATGGTAAGCAACCACAACAGGGATGGATGATTAATTTTATGGGGGCAAACATGCGTACGAGTCTTGGAATGGGACCTAAAAATGATGGAGTTTTAGAGCATGCTTCTGCTTATCCTACTAATTATGGGGAGTGGAACCATATTGCAATGACATATGATGATAATGCTACTAAAGATAATCTGAAAATGTACTTAAATGGCAAAGAATTTTTTACTAAAACAAATGATGTAGTGAAGGATGGGCAACTACAGCATTATAATCCCAATGATCGTAATCTAAAAATGTGGGCATTTCAAGAGCCAACAGATTTATCTAGATGCATGACTGGGTTTATTAAAAAGTTTAGAATGTGGAGTCATGTAAAAAGCCAAGATGACATAAAACTACTGATGGAGTCTGACGTTACAGGGGAAGAGAGTGGCTTGATTTGTGCTTGGGATTTTATGGAAGTAGCGGAAAATATGGAAGCTATTCCAGATAAAACTGGTAAATATTTTGCGAAAGTTGTGGGTAATTATAAATGGTTTAAATCAGAAGAATAAAACGGTATGAAAATATATTATTTTAAAATAAGATTTTGTATTTTGCTCTTCTTTTTATTGATGAGTGCTACAATGTTCTCTCAAACCACATTTAGATTAAGAGGGGTTGTAATGGATGAAAATTCATTTTCTATGCCTGGAGCTAGTGTTCAGGTAAAAGGTTTATCTACGGGTACAATTACAGACGTTGATGGCAATTTTGACTTGGAAGTTCCTGTTGGAAAAACGATTGTAGTTTCTTTTGTTGGATATAAGACTCAAGAAATAGTTATAAAAAAAGATATTTCTCCTCTAAAAGTAATATTGAAAGAAGATTCAGAAACTTTGGAGGAAGTTGTTGTTATTGGATACGGGAAAATTGAAAAAAAAGATTTGACAGGTTCCATTCAGACAATGGGAAGTAAAGAGATAGGTAAATTGGTTGTTTCTGATGTGACAGCAACAATGAATGGACGAATAGGGGGCGTTTTGGTAAATAAAACATCCAATCGCCCTGGAGCTGATATGAATATACAAATTCGTGGTGTAAATTCATTTAATTTTTCAAATGAACCTTTATATGTGATAGACGGGGTTCCTTCTCAAACAGGAATGCGTCATTTGAATGCCGCAGATATAGAGTCAATTGATGTCTTAAAAGATGCTTCCTCAAGTGCAATTTATGGTTCTCGAGGTGCAAATGGAGTTGTGATTATTACTACCAAGGGAGCAAATCGTAAGACTGGTTTTACGATTGATTATTCTGGATATATAGGCATAAAGACTCCTACGCGTATTCCGGAAATGATAGGTAATAAAGGAGCTGGAATGGAATATGTAGATTATCGTATAGCTCTTTGGAAGAAAAAATATGGTGCATCATCTTTAAATCGTCCTGATTTCTTAACGCAAGATGAAAAATATCGAATAAAAAATGGTGAATATTATGATTGGCTTCGTGAGTTATCTCAGAATGCTTTGACAACAAGTCATACAATAACAGCATCTGGTGGAAGTGAGAATTTTTCATTTACTTTTGGATTAGGATATTTAAAGGATGATGGTATGATTGAGGGGGAATCCTTTGAACGTATTACTTCTAATATTGGTCTGGAATATAAGTTCTCTGATAAATTTAAGACAGGTATAAGTAGTTATATCTCATTAAATAACACGAATCATGGAGCAAATGATGCTTTAATTAATGCATACTTTTTACCTCCTATTGTCAGTCCTTATGATAAAGATGGTAGCTTATTGTTTAATTGTCAGCCTACATCAAGTAAAATAAATCCATTTATTCAAATACAGAATAACAAGCGGGAAACTGAGGCTACTTATTCTAATTTTACAGGCTATATAGAATATAAGCCAATTAAAGATTTGACCATTAAGTCTCAATTTGCAACTCAAGTTGATTCAGATCTGTATGGAGAATGGATTGGGACATTGACACAGGCAAAAGGTGGAATTAATGCTCCCGAAGCTTTTCGCAAAGAGGGAAGAAATATGAATTGGGTATGGGATAATACGATTACTTATGATAAAAAGTGGAATAAAAAGCATCATTTAAATGTAATAGGTCTTTATAGCGTTCAGAAAGATACTCATAAAGGAGGACAGATGCGTGGAGATGGACTACCGTATGACTCTGATTGGCATGCAATTCAGACAGCAGAAGAAATACGTGATGTAGAAAGTTATTATTGGGAGTCATCTATGCTGTCTTTCATGGGGCGATTAAACTATACATTGCTTGATAGATATCTTTTTACAATGACAGGGCGTTATGATGGAACTTCTCGCTTGGCAATTGGTAACCAATGGGGATTTATGCCTTCTGCTGCTATAGGATGGAAATTAAATAAAGAAAAATTCTTGAAAAATATCGATTGGATAGATGATTTAAAGTTGCGTATTAGTTGGGGACGTTCTGGAAACAATAATATAGATCATGATATCACTTGGACAAAATTGGATTTAAAGCGTTATGTTTTTAATGGAACAGGTGTAAATGGATTTGGTGTAGGAGCACGTAAAGGAAATATGGACCTAAAGTGGGAAATGACTTCAGAATGGAACTATGGTATTGATTTTGGGTTCTTTAATAATAGAATCAATGGTACTATTGATATTTATAATCGGACTACACGTGATTTGATTTTTGCTCGTTCTGTAAGTTCTATAAATGGATATAACTCTATTTTAGAAAATGTAGGAACCTCTTCGAATAAAGGTATTGAACTGGGCTTGAATACTGTGAATGTTTCAAAATCTGATTTTTCTTGGAAAACGAATTTGACTTTCTCGTTAAACCGTAATAAGATTATCGATTTGTATGGTAATAAACAGGATGATTTGGCTAATCGTTGGTTTATAGGTCAGCCAATGAGTGTAATTTATGACTTAGAGCAAATTGGAGTTTGGCAGGAGGAAGAAAAGGAAGAAGCAAGTAAATTCGGTCAAGTTCCTGGACATATTAAAGTAGATGATAAGGATAATAATTATGTAATAGACGAGCGAGATTATGTAATATTGGGTACTCCTTCTCCTGATTGGACAGCAGGGATGACTAATACATTTGCCTATAAAAATTGGGATTTGTCAATTTATATGTATGCGCGTGTGGGAGGTGTCTATAAAGATGATTTTTCCTATATGTTTACAGCATGGGATAATGAACACTGGAATAAATTGGATGTCGACTATTGGACTCCTGAAAACCGTAATAATCGATATCCTCAAGTAGGTGCACAATCTTATTATACTCAGGTATTGAGCTGTGTCTCAGGTACATTTTTGAAAATTCAAAATATTACATTAGGATATTCTTTCCCACACAAATGGAAAAGTTTCTTAAGGATGAAAAATGCTCGTGTATATGTGAATGTACAGAACCCATTTACTTTTACAGACTATTTAGGACCTGATCCTGAAACAGTAGGAGAAAATGTATATCAGAATTTATCATTGTATCCAATGACTTTTACGTTTGGATTAAATTTAACTTTTTAAATAGTGCGATTTATGAAAAAGTTATTATATATTTTAATTGTTTTAATAGCCTATATTAATAGTGCATGCTCTGATTTTTTAAAGGAGTATAATCCTTCAGCTGTGACAGATGAATTATATAATACAAAAGAAGGGCAGAATAAATTATTAATAAGTATTTATTCACGTTTTCGTGATGTTTTTAATACAGGTGAGCTTCAATATTATGGAACAGATCTTTATATGGCTGTAACAGAAGATCCTACAGAGAGAATGTTTAATGGATATGATAAAACCTTTAATTCAACAGCTCCTATTGTTGGAAATTATTGGAGTAATCTATATAAGATTGTACAAGAGTGTAATATCTTATTGAATCGATGTTCCCCTAATACTGCAGGTGATGAATATGTTTCTTTGTCATCTCAAGGAACTTTTCTTCGAGTTTTGGCCTACTATTATTTGGTTGAAACATTTGGTCCTATTCCATTATTAACAGAAGAGAATGAATCATTAATAACCAAAGTACAGCGTACTTCTGAGGCTGACATTTATTCTTTTATGATAAGTGAGTTGGATAGAGTGAAAGGTTTATTACCTATGACAACTGTAGAAAAGGGGCGAGTTACTGATGCTGCAGTATGGCATTTATTAGGTAAATTATATTTAACTCGTGCATATAAAACTTATGCACAAGAAAAAGATTTTTCTATAGCTGCAGATTGTTTTGATAAACTGATTCTAGATCCTGCCCAAAATTATACATTACAGTTATCCTTTAAAGATTTGTTTGATGAAAACAATCAAGCTAATTCGGAAGTAATATGGGCTTTACAATATGGATTGGATAAAAATTTTGTGGGGAGTGGAAATTCGCAGAATTCTTTGTTTGGATTTAAAATAGAAGCTTTGGAACCGGAGTTGTTTGTTAAAAATCAGGCAGACTATTCTGCTATGGAAAGAAAATATTGGATAATTCCTAAAGTTCATGAATTGTTTGCAGAGCCTGAATATGATACTAGGTATGATGTAACTTTCCAAAGAGAATTCTATATAAATAATCCTGATAATCCGGACTTTGGAAAATTGGGTATTTATTTCCCTTATTGGAATGATGAGTCTGGTATATCTTATGAAGCTAAAAAATTCTATCCTTTCAGAACTAATAATAATTATACGTGGTATCCTCAATCTACGGCTTTACCAATCTTGGAAACAGCATCGGATAGAATGCCTATTATCCGTAAATTCAAAGATACGAAGATACAGTGGGGAGCTCCTGGTTCTCGTGAGGATGTTATTTTTAGATTGGGGGATACCTATTTGCTGAGTGCTGAAGCTCATTTAGGTGCAGGTGATAAAGATACAGCATTAGATAGGATTAATGAAATACGTAAACGTGCCTTTACAGATAATAATGTGTATGAAAGAATGAAATTGACAGATTTGAATATTGACATTCTGATGGATGAAAGAGCTCGTGAATTGTTAGGAGAACATGATCGTTGGTTTGATTTGAAAAGAACTCAGACTTTACTTTCTCGTGTTCCTGAATATAATCCTTTAGTCGTAAAATATAACAATTTGAATAAAAATCACTTAGTGCGTCCTATTCCACAATCTGAAATAGATAAAGTTGAAGGGTTAACTCAGAATGAAGGTTATTAAATGAGATAGATTGAATAAAAAAATTAAGAATATAAAATTAAAAGATATGAAATTAAATATGATGTCTTTAATGTTTGCATTTATGCTGTCTATGACAGCCTGTGAGGTTTATCAATCTCCAGATAGAACTCAAAATGAGGAACAGAATCATAACCAACTATATGTAGAACAATATGATCCTATTTCTAATAAAGGACAATATTATTTTCCAGAGATGAAACGCAAGCCTAAAAAATATTGGTCATGTGTAGAAGTTATAGGAGTTGGAACTCGTAATGATATTAATCAAACAGAAACAATGAGAGGATTGCCTTATCATTTAATGTGTCAATCTTTGGCGGGTCTTACAAATTTAGCTGTTGAGGAAGGAAGAAGTGATATTGCTGTTTGGTTACACGACCATAGTAATAAGGAGTCTTATAAAATATGTAAGAATGCTTTGGGAGATTTGGGTATTTTAGAGCAAGGGATGCAAAGTGGATTGGAACTTGCTTGCAATGAATATTCTCCTTCAGATGGAGTAAATGTACAATTGAAAAATCTATTTGATGGATATGTTTTAACTGATATTTGTAATAATCAGGAAAGCGCCATAGTTGCTTCTGTTGCTTCTCATGTATACAACGCGATTATTGTTGATGTGCGGGATCGGGAATATTATGAGGCTGCTGGATATAAAATGAAATATGATGCCACCAAAAAGACAACATTGGATGCTTGGAATGAATTCAAAGACAAATGTAATAATGATGCATTGGTAATTATGCCAACTTTGACAGGCGAATTACGCGAGTTTGCGATAAAGAACCGTTTATTTGTTTTGAATTTGAATAAAAATCAACAGAATCCGAGTGAAGGTAAAAATACTGATTTATTGAAAGAAGTTTTATCTTGGCTGAAGCCTAACGCTCCTGTATTGGGATGGGAACAAAATGTTGGAGAAGATGAATTTGTTGCTCCTGTTTCTTCTAGTGGACATCCTATGATTCCTTGTGACTGGAGTTACAATCATTCACTGACATCATTGTTGTATTCTGAAAGACAAGAATCAGCTTTAGCAAAAGTTGTGAATCCACAATTTATTGATTTTGATAAGAAGAAAAATTTTGTTTCATTTTTTCTTTCAGATGGGGATAATGTGCAGTGGATGATGCAGAATTTTGTATCAGAATATTATGATGTCCCTGAAGCTGATTTGGTTCAAATGACTTATGGTGTACCAGCTTCTACATTGTCTATGATGGCTCCTAGTTGGTTTTCTGCGTTGTTGAATAAACAAAAAGCTAATAATTCAATTATGGAGATGCTTGGAGGAGGCTACTATTATGTAGATACTTATAGCCAAAATAAAGATCGAAAAGAAAATCTAAAAATTGCAGCAGAACGTTTGTCTAATCATATGCGGCAGCATCGTATCAAGCTGTTGGGAGTAATGGGAATGGATGTAGATTCAGAATTGGCAAAGGAAGCTTACCAAGCATATGTGGATGCAAATGATCAATTAGAAGGAATTATAGTTTTACAATATTCTCCATATGCAGGAGGAGAGGGTGATGTTTTTTGGGTAACTAATAAAAAAGGATATGATATTCCGGTGATTACTACTAAATATACTATTTGGGATAGAGTACATGAAAGAGAGGGAAATCCAACTTTTATTGCTGATAAATTAAAAGAAGAGGCCAAAGAAGAAAGCTTTTCGGCAGTTTGTGTACATGCTTGGAGTTCTTTTGAAAATGGTGCAAAGGGAGCTGCTGCTGCAAAACAATGTATGGAATCTTTGGATGAGCGCTTTGAAGTTGTAAATATGCAAGAACTTGTTTGGCGTTTACGTATGAGTCAAAGACCAGAGCAAACTAAACAATATTTGCGTGAATTCTTTTAGCTTATAGCAATTTATTAATTACTTATAGCCTAATTATAGCTAATAAAAGAATTAAATTTTAATGTATGAAACACGTTATATTATTATATTTATTTATTGTTGTTTCTTGTTTTGCGAAAGCGACTACTACCGATTATGCCGACTATGTTAGTCCGCTTGTTGGAA
>ERZ834859.2464-NODE-2464-length-15965-cov-3.889126_pt1 | contig 15965 bp, 28 predicted proteins | sample MGYA00519947_ERZ834859 | MGnify/ENA primary metagenome ERZ834859 (study PRJEB31850, sample SAMEA3708763) | human gut metagenome | biome: human gut; feature: human-associated habitat; material: faeces | place: China | collected 2014 ...
CAATCTTGTATCTTTTTTATTTATCTTCTACTGGGTGATAAGTTATTATCAACGTGATAATGAAATGTAAAATTATAAGGAGAAACTTACTTATGACTAATATATATTTAGTGAATATGATTGATATCAAAAGAAAAACGAAAGCAGATTGGGAAAAAGAATTTAAAATATTTAATATAAATTACAAAAGCACTTATAAATGCTTAAATAATTATAAGGAATTTATAAAAAGTACTTATAAATGCAGTGATTATATAATTACTGAAGAAATTGTTGGATATTTTACCAACAAAAAAACAGCGCAACATATGCTTTCTAAAAACATATATGACGTAAATGATGGTGGAATTTATCCTTATGCAATAATTATTGAATTACCAGCGAATGTTTTCTATCCAGAAAGCTTTTCAATGGCTAAAAGGGTACAAATTTATAAATTTGTAAAGAATAGTACCTTAAACACTATGATATATAAATGTTTAGTTGATGAAAATGAAGGTTTTAAAAAAGATAATCTTTTAAATGATGAGGAATTTATTAAAGTTTTGTTTGAATATTATAAGTAACTTGTAAAATTAGTATTAAAACTATAAGTGTTTATAAGTATTTATTAAGCGAATATAAGCTGTTTTAAAAGGAGGTATTTTATGACATATTATAAGGTTTATTTTGATAAAGAAAAAAAAGAGTTTATTCAAAAAGAGTATTACATCTGCGAGGAAGTCTACAAAAAACGCCCTAGATTTATTCTGACCGATAAAAAAACCGGGATAAAACAGCAAATAGATAAGCTGGATGCTTGCAGGGTCTTCCCGGAGTTGCTAATTGGTGTAGGAACAAATATTGATAATATCATGGACGAATTAAATAAAATTCGTATAGCTCAGATGAGTCAAATATTTGAAGATAGAATTTAAAATCGAAAAACGAAAATAAGTTTCATTCGTAAGTATATAGGAGGTCATATGAAAGAGAAAAGCAACTATTGGGATACTCAATTTACAGATTTAAGTCAATTTCTGATGGCTATACAAAAACTTGCTGAAAAAAAGCAAGAAACATTGCAAGAAAATAAAAATAAGAAAGCTATTGAAAATTTGACAAAACCTGTGAAGCCCGTAAAGAAACAAAGAAAGAAGAAAAAGAAAAAAAAGAAGGCGAGCGGAGCAAAGACTTCTCGACTTGGCGTTAGCAACATGGATACTTACATGAGTGAGGAAGAACTTCAAAAAAGAAAAGAAAAAAGGGAAAAGCGTAAAAGACGCGAAGCTCGTAAAAAGAGAAGAGAGGGTCGTAAAAAATGAGTTGGAGTTATTGGATATTTTGTACAGTAATCACTGTTCTTGTTGGTTTTATTGCTGTTGCTACAGCAATAAATCTTCATTGCAGCTTTGCTTTTGAGTTGCTTATTATCGCTGTATTTATTTGTATACCGTTTCGGAGTATCCCAATAGTAAAAGACGAAAAAAAGGTTAATGAGTCATATGTATTGGATATTCCTTACGAAAAAGGTAACTATGTAAAAATTTCTAATAGAGAAGATACAAGATATATTAATTTTATAAAAAACGGTGAAGATGAGACATTAAAAATCGGTAAAGATTGCAAAATTAGATACAAAATTGGTAAACAAAATAAGATTTCTTATAAAAGAAGCTCAAAAACAAATATTTTCGGAACAGTTTACTATGATAAAATCAGTGACGTCCTTATAACAAAAGGAAAATAGGAGATGTGAAATAATGATGAGAATTATAGGTTTTTGCTTAATGATAATTTTTATAATTGCTTTAATAACTACATTAATTGCTGAATATAAGAGCGAATATATATCAGCATCATTTTATCCAACGATTGTCATTATTTTTATCGGTTTTGAAATAAGTGTTATGATAATCGGATTATCATTTTTATAAGGGGAGGGTAAATTATTGATTGGTACTTTTTTTTGGATATTTTTAGTTTCTGCATTTGTATTCGCAATAGCTTTGTGCGTATTTATGGATAATGGTAGTAGTTTAGCTGGTGCAATAACAATTATTTGTTTTATTTCTTGTGTAGGAAGCGTCGGAGGTGTTTTCTATTCTGAACATCCAACAGATACAAAAAATGTAACTTATAATTTGTCAGAAAAAGTTGTTTTTGATGAAAGCAAGCCATTCACATCAATGAACATGAAAAAGAACGAAAGATATCACGAAATTGAATTCAAAAAATATGATAAAGATATCATTAGCGAAGAAACTATCGAATATTATTCAACAACAAAATTTCAATATCAAAAAAGTAAGTCGAATAAAATGGTTGTAACTTATTGGATAAATGCTTTTGGTGAAAAGTTGTATCCAAAGACAATAACTATTTGCTATAAATAGTAAAAAAGGAGGTATTTTATGGGATTGTATATTGTTGTGCATATGTCATTAGTAGTTATAAGTATGTTTCTTAGAGCACTAAATATGTCTAATTTTATTAATATTTTAATGACGTTGCTTTTTGCTGAAACTTTCGCTTATTCAATAAGCTATGTATTTGCAAAATTTTGGTCTAATGCAAATTCAGCATATTATACAGAATATTCCGCTTTTAGTGGTGCTATTTCATTATTTTCATTAATATTGATTTCAATTGTAGCTTTTATTTAAAAAAGGAGAAAAAATATGAAAAATCAAATTATTAATTTTTTTAAAGAATGTCCAATGGAATTAAAACCTATATTTATTTTCACTGGTATTGCTATCATTCAGTTTATTATTTTTTTATTTATACCTAGCGCTTTTCAAAAGTATTTTGCTAGTTATAGTGCAGGGTTCTGTATTGGAGCTGCTATAATTTCATGCATATTGGTAGGATGCTATATGTCAAAATAGGAGAGAAAAATGTTAGAGAATTTATATAAACCTTTTCAAAAATGGGCGGATGGTTGTGCTATTTGGGCTATTTCTGATACTCATTTTGAAGATAGTGATTGCAAATTGATGGATGAAAATTGGATTAGTCCAGAAGAACAAGTAAAAATACTTAAAAAATACATAAAAAAAACAGATACATTTATTCATTTGGGTGATGTAGGAAATTTAGGATATATAAAACAAATTCCAGGATATAAGGTTCTTATTATGGGAAATCATGATACTGGAATTACTAAATATGAAGAAGTTTTTGATGAAGTCTATAAAGGACCGTTACTTATTAGTGAAAAAATACTTTTATCTCACGAAAAAATCCTTGGACCTTGGTTTAATGTCCATGGACATGAACATAATGAAACTGTTTCAAAACATGATAAACATTTAAACCTTGCTGCAAATGTATGTGATTATAAACCTATTAATTTAAGCAAGTTTATACAAAGAGGTGAGGCTTCTAACATAAAAGGTGTCCATCGTGAAGCGATTGAAAAAGCGAAGAAAAATCCGATAAAAAGAAAGGAAAACGGTAAGGTTGAGGTATTTCCTTTCTTAGATGATACATATCCAGGAAATGTAACTCCAGAAAAAAGGACGGAATTCACAAGTTTAGTTATTTCAAGAGAAGAACTTGTCAAATTAGATAAAAATATTATGAAGCTTGCTTTTTGGAATGATACGCTAAAAAATTATATAGCAAATGATGTCGTAGAGAATGCCTGTTCTAAAATAGCTTCAATACTTTATCTTTTCGATATTCAGCCCGAATTGTTCTGCACTCTCAATGGGGAATGGCAACTAGAATGGGAAGAAAAAGGAAAATATTTAGAATTCGATATAGATTTTAGAAATAATGTAAAATTTTATGCTTCTTGGATGATAGATGGAAAAGAAGAGGAAATAGAAGTTGAAAAACGAATTCCTGTTTGGGAAAATTATCAATTATTGCAAAAGATAGTTAAAGAATTTGCTAACGGGAATTGGGAATTTGTAAAGAAGAATATAGGAGAGGAGAGAGATGTTTAGATATTATATTACTTTTATAATGTTATTATTAATTGCTGTTTTAATATCCCTTGTTTTTATTGGTATAGATTTAAATAGGCAAAACGACAAAGATAGTGATGATGTGAAATTAAGTAAATTGACAATTATAATAATTATTATTTTGTTTGTTCTTCCTTTTGATTTTTTACCAATTTTTTGGAAAACAAAAACAGTACAACATGACGTTGTTGTGACCACACCTATTGTTAATGAAAATAAGTATTTTTTAGAAAAAGCTAGTGATGATATATCTTCAAAAATCAGTTTTATTAACAATAACGGAAAAGTTGTTAATCTAAAATATAACGAAGACCAATGTGATGTTTTCAAAAAAGAAGGAACAAAAAATAGAATAAAATATAAAGAAAAAATCTATAGAAATATTATAGGGAAAGAGCTTGAAAGAAAAACTATAAAAATAGAGGTTACAATAGCTAAGTAAGATGGGAAATAAAGGAAAGTGCAAGTTTGTTATTGCTACGGTATTTGCTATGTTATTTGTATTTGTCATTACTGGTTGTGTTGAAAATAATCTAAATGAAAATGATACTGTAATCGTTGTTAATAAAGAATATGAAGAAGCGCATACATTTTTGGCTCCAGTCATCATCAATAAAACTATATGGAACAGACCAGTATTTTATCCAGAAAGATATATTGTAATATGCAAAAAATACGAAAATAGTGGCAGTAGCGAGCAAAACAACGAAATAGAATTCGAAGTAAGTGAAAATATTTATAACAAAATTAAAATTAATGATATTTTGAGATACAAAAACGGCGGTCTTGCTCCAAATTTGGAAAAAAATAAAGACCCCGTAGAACAAAAAGAATAGTATAAAAATATTTTTGGGGATTTTCTTATTATCAATGATAATTATCATTGCATGTGCAATTTTAATGTTAATACGAGATGCTATGGTTTTGGTGGATTTGTAAATAACAATGGAAATAAATATTATTTTTCTGGACCTGACAATGAAGAAAGTTTAGTTTCTATGCAAAATGTCACAGGAAAAATTCTTGGTGCGATAGATGCTGTAAAAGTTGTCAAAAAGCTAGGTCTTAAAAATCTTTGTATTTATTATGATTATAAGGGTATAGAAGAATGGACTGTTGGTAATTGGAAAGCCAATGGAAATGGAACTATTAATTATCAAAGATTTATGAATTCACCCGAAAGAACTGTAAATATTTGTTTTAAAAAAATAAAAGGGTATAGTGGAGTTGAAGGAAATAAAATTACTGATATGTTGGCTAGATATCCTACTGGTATTTCAATAACAAAAAAAGAAAAATCACTTATTGCAGAATGGAATGTCTTAAGGAAAAATATTATGCATAAAGATATACAAGAAAAGATTGCTGAAATTAGGGTCTTAATGCTTTTTGCTTTGGCAATAGCAGGTTCAATTTTTATTGATTATTATAGAGAATATCCCGCTTTTAGTGGTGCTATTTCATTATTTTCATTAATAATATACGTATTAATGTTTATATTGGAGGTAGTTGTTTTGAGTAAGAAACAGAAAAGAAGCCAAAAAATCTTAAAAAAAGATGAATCATTGAAAAAAGAAAACATATTCAAGCTTTTAAATGCATTATCATTGATTACAGAGCAAGTGCATGCTGGAACACCTAGGACATTAACAATAGAAGATACAATAAAACTTGATATTAAAAATCATAATAATATTAAAAAGAAGATAAAAAGCAGAGTAAGAAAAAAGCAAAGACGAAGAGAAAGAGAGGTACAACGTCAACTTATGCAAATAGAAAAGAAAAAAAAGAAATTAAGAAAGAAAATTAGACAAGAAAGAATAAGACAACTTATGGATGACACGAAGGAAACGTAAGAAGATTAAGTATATAATATTCAACAAAACAGACTTATTTGTTTATTTTTATTGACATAGAGGTGATATTTATTAACGAAGTAATTAATAAAATCAAACAAATTCTAGCTATAGGAGGTATGGTAGCCTTAACGATTGCAGCTTTTGTTAAGGTTATTTAAATAAAGTATGAAAAAAAATAAATTAACAAAAATCGTTGCAATAATGGGATGTTTAAGTGTTTTGACGGGGTGTTCGTCTTTAAAAGCATCTTTAAGTGATGATAATTCATTCAAGGAATATAAAAATGCTTCAGAAACGAAAAGTGTTTTAGTATGTGTTTATGATGATGGAACAGAAAGTATTTTTGTAGATAGATATAAAAAAGTAATGTACGCCTATGAACATATTGGATATGGCGGAGGAATGACTTTATTGGTGAATGAAGATGGTTCCCCAAGAATTTTTGAAGGAGATTTGAGCGATTATGATTAAAATTTATCAATAAGAGGACTGACACTCCCACGATTTCAATCGTGGCTTCCTTGCTCTATTTCTGTGTGAAATATAAAAAGACTTAAAAGAAACCAAAATAATATATATCGACGAGTTATTCTCGTCTTTTTTTGTTTATTTATGCGTAATATGATATAATATAATTGAAAAAACAATGAAAATTCGTACAAAATTTGTACAAGGAGGGTTTATGGCAAAAAAGAATTTTTATGCAGTAACAATCGGACGTAATCCTGGAATTTATCCTACATGGAAGGAATGTAAGGAGAATACTGACAAGTATCCGGGAGCAAAATATAAAGGATTTAAAACAAAAGAAGAAGCTATAGATTATATAGAAGCTGATAAATATCTCTCTTTTGTAAAAAACAAGGGTAAAAAAATTTTAAAAACAGACACTAAAGGAATACCTTTAGCTTTTGTCGATGGGTCATTCAATACCAAAACAAGAGTTTTTGGATATGGTGGCTTTGTAGAAGTGGATGGAACAAAGCATTATATAAACGGTTCAGATGATGATAAAGAATTAGCATCCATGCAAAGTGTTGCTGGAGAAATATTTGGAGCTATAGCAGCCGTAAAAAAAGCCGAAGAATTAGGACTTAAACAACTAATTATTTTGTATGATTATGTAGGCATTGAACACTGGGCAGTAGGAGATTGGAAAACAAATAAAGAAGGAACAAAATTTTATAAAGAATTTATGAATTCACCCGACAGAAAAATTGATATTTATTTCCAAAAAGTGAAAGGCCACAGTGGAATTGAAGGAAATGAAATTGCAGACATGATTGCAAGATTCTCAACAGGTATATCAACAACACAAAAAGAAAAAGCCCTTTTAGCAGAGTGTCTTAAGGAAAAATATTATGCATAAAGATATACGAGAAAAGATTGCTGAAATTGGGGTCTTAATGCTTTTTGCTTTGGCAATAGCAGGTCCAATTTTTATTGATTATTATAGAGAATATTCGTTTTTATCCCAAAAAGAAAGTGTTCTAGAAATTGATGGATGTGGCAGTAATCTTCCTTATCATATAACATTGTCTTCTTTGAAGTATGATATACGAGGTGGTAGCAACTATATTTATTTATATTCATCCAATAATAAAAAAATTGCAAAATTATCATTAATGAATACCAAAAGTGGAAATGAATATTTGAGTTTGTTAAAAGAAAGCAATAATATTTCTTTTTTGGATAAAGCCCAAAATAAAAATAAAACTGCTACTTATTATTTTTATAAAAAAATGGGTAGTACTTCAGTTTCTTATAATTATATATTATTCAACGCTTTTGGAACAATGGTGTTTGAAAGTGTTGTTCCAGAAAAAGAAACAAAAAAAATTATTAGTAATATTTCTATACAAGGGGAAGCTGCTGGTGGAAGATTTTGCCATGCTATAGATAGTGGAAAAAGATATTCATATGATAGAAGTAAGCATTTGGGTTCGGAGGCAGAATGGGAAAAAATTTTATTACAATAATTTTATTAAGTTTATTAACTATTAATTTAACTGGATGTACATCAAGTAATGATTCAGAAATAAATTCAGCACCAATAAGTGATGATTATTACATTTCAATCAAATCAGATTATTATGATATTAATTCTGGAAGTAAAAACGGTTATATTTACACAAAAAATAAAGAAAAAGTGGCTAAAATCTCATATATGAATAAAGATGCGGGAGAACAATATGTAAATTTAATAAAATCTTCTAAAGATATGAATATATTGTCAGTTGCAGTAAGTGAGAGTAAAACAAATAGTTACTATTTTTATTCAATAAATACAGATAATTCAACAGAAACCTCATATAATTATGTATTTTTGCTATCACATAACGCCCTCTTAATAGAAACTGTTGTATCTCAAGAAGAAGCAAAAGAAATACCACAAAGAATTAAAATTAGCGAACATAAACAAATTAGAAATGTTTATCCATATTACGGCTATTATAGATATTATTACTATTCTCATTTAGATTAAGTATGAAAAAGAAACTCATATTTTTTTGTTCTATTTTAACATTTCTAATAGTAGTAGGTTCTTTGCTAATAGCAGTAGGTTCCTTGTATAAAGAAAAAAGAATTGAATCAGAAACAATTGATAATGATTATTATATGGTTATCACATCTGATAAGTTTAAGCTTAACTCCGGAAGCACAAATGATTATATTTTCACCAAAAACAATAAAAGAGTCGCTAAAATAACCTATTTTAATAAAAATGATGCTACTAAATATATAAATTTGATTAAATCTTCTAATAACATAAAAATATTAGATGTTGCTCAAAACAAGAGCAAAACAGGTGTTTATTATTTTTTCAAAAAAGGGAAAAAAAGTATAACTTATAATTATATTTTTATATATTCTCATACAGCAGTTTTAATTGAAAGCGTTGTTTCAAAAAACAAAACAAAGGAAATTCCTTTAAATATCAACTTTAAAGAGCAAAAGCATTATGTTGTTATACGTCATATACATCATCTGTAAAGGAGGAATTATGAAAAAAATTGTAATGACAATTTTATTTATTTCTTTATTCCTAATAAGTGGATGTGATGGAATACAAAATAATTCAATTACATCACCTATAATGGATAGTTATTATATAACAATTGATTCGGACAAATATTCATTAATATCTGGAGATTCAAATGATTATATTTTTACAAAAAGTAATAAAGAAATTGCAAAAATAACTTATTTGAATAGAAGTGGTGCATTAGAATACATTAATTTGCTTAAATCTTCTAAAGATATAAAAGTATTAGATATCGTTCCAAATAAAGATAAGACAAACGGATATTATTTCTTTTCAAAAGAAGTAGACTCAAACCATACAACCTATAATTATATTTTAGTTTTATCTCATACAGGTGTTTTGATTGAAAATATTTCTTCAAAAGCAAAGGCAAAAAAAGTTTCTTTAAACATTAGTGTTGAGGAAACCATGTGTTATGAACATCATCCTCATCCTATTATTCCGCCAATAATAATTTATTCCTAATCAATTAAAGTGAGGGAAAATATATGAAAAATTCTAAAAGTATCTTTTTTAATATAATTGCATTCTTTATTTTTATAGTAATAATGGTAGTTTTTGTCTTGTGTAAAGATTCAACAAATAAAATCACTTCACCTTTTCTTGAAAATGGTTATTATATCCAAGTTGAATCTAAAAAGTATGAATTGAATACGATGGGAGACAAAGGACAAATATTATTAAAAAATAATAAAGAAATTGCCAATATTACTTACATTACACAAAGTTATGTAAATAAAAATGTAAAAACCTTAAAAAAGTCCAAAAACATTGATATTTTAAGTGAAGTGTACAGTGATAAAAATAATGGCTATTGTTTTTTCAAAAATAAAAATACAAATACTTATTATTATTTATTAGTATATCCACATTCGGCAGTTTTATTACAAAGTAATCTTTCTAAAAAAGAAACTCGAAAAATACTTCAAAAAATCTCTATAGTTGAATGTAATGAAGCTAATGATAGTGTCATTCCAATTGTTTTTCCAATAGATAGTTAAATAAGAGGTGTAAATTAATGAATAAAGATTTACAAATTAAAATGCAGGAATTAAACGAAGAACGTCTTCGCATAAGAATATTACGTAGGATTCCTATTTTTCTTATAGCAATTCCTTTTGTTGGATTTTTTATTTCATCATTGGGGATTGTTCCAGGTGTGGAAACTTTAATTAATATTGCTTTTTTCATACCATTTATAGGTATTCCTATTTTTTTATTTATATTTCAACCAAAAATTAAAGAGTTTGAAAAAAAATATAAAGAACAAATTATTAAAAGTATTTTTTCTAAATATTTAGATGAATTTGATTATGCACCAAATGATGGTATATCTAGGAGTTATATTAATCATTTAAATATAATTTCTACAGGAGATATCTATTCCAGTGAAGATAAAATTACCGGAAAAATAAAAGGTGTTGATTTTGTAAGAGCAGATGTACATATACAAGATGAGTATGAAGATTCTGAAGGCCATACTAGTAGGTCAACTGTTTTCGAGGGACAATGGATGATTTTTAAATTTCCAAAAAGATTTAAAAGTGAAGTTCAAGTTTATTCTAAATTTTTTACAGGTTCAAAATCAAAAAGCGGTTTGTTTTCGAAGCTATTTAAAGAAAAGGATGATAATATAAGACATTCTATTTCTACAGAAAGTGAAGAATTTAACAATAAATTTAAAATTTATGCATCAGATGACCACACTACTTTCTATGTCTTAACGCCTCAAATTTTAGAAGCGATTATTCAATTAGAAAACAAATTTGGTTGTAAGATAATGTTGTTCTTTACTGACAATACCTTAAATATTGCTTTAAGAACTAGTAAAGATTCATTAGAGCCATCCTATAAAAAAGATATGAATATAGCTTTAGAACAAACCGTAAAAGAAACTGAAAAAGAAATGCAAACTCTTGTTGATTTTGTAGAATATTTAAAATTAACGGATGATTTATTTATATAGAGAGGTGACAACATGATTTATGGATTAATTATTCTTGTATTATTGGTTGTTTGTTTTATTACTTGTTTCAACCAAATTAAGAAAAAGCAAGTAAAAATCGATGAAGCAAAAGCGGATATCGATGTAGCTTTAGAAAAAAGATTTGATTCATTAACAAAAATGTTTGATTTAGCTAAAAGCTATGCAAAATTCGAAAAAGATACATTAAGCGATATCGTTAAATATCGTTCAAATATGAGTATTGGAGAAATGAATAAAGCAGATGTTCAAATGACAGATATTACTAAAAACATTAATGTAGTTGCGGAAAATTATCCTCAATTACAATCAAATTCACAGTTTGTAGTTTTGCAAAAACAAATTGCTGATGTAGAAGAACATTTACAAGCTGCAAAACGTTTATATAATGCTAATGTTTCTTCTTTAAATTCCTATATTCAAACTTTTCCAGGTATGTTGTTTGCAGGAATTGCTGGAGCCAAAATACAAGAGTATTACAAAGTTGAAGGGAAAAAGAAAGAAGATGTTAATATGGGGTTTGATATTAAATGAAAAGAAATATAAAATGGATTGAGCCAGAAGAAACAATAGATTCTGGAGAAAGTGCATTTGTAGATAATTATTTTGCAAGTGAAGAATATTATGAAAATACATTAATAGATTCATCTTATATTGGACGTGATGAATTGCGTAGTCAAGTAAGAATGATGTTTGGAAATGAAAAATTATTTTAGAGGTGAAAATATGAAAAAAGTTGCAAAATTTGAAAAAGTATCATTCGAAAAATTTTATGAATCATGTATGATGCATCATATGACTGTAGAAGATATACATAAATCTTATAATTCACTCAAAATTCCCAAAAGAGCCACTAAAGGGTCTGCAGGATATGATTTTTATAGTCCATTTGATTTTGAGTTAAATCCAGGAGAAACAATACTTATTCCTACCGGCATTCGATGTAAAATTAATGAAGGCTATTTTTTAGGATTATTTCCTAGAAGTGGCCTTGGATTCAAATATCGTATGCAATTAAATAATACAGTAGGAATTATTGATAGTGATTATTATTTTAGTGATAATGAGGGACATATCATGGCAAAAATCACTAATGACACAAATGAAAATAAAAAATTATGTATTAAAGCGGGAGAAGGTTTTATGCAAGGAATTTTTATTTCATTTGGTATTACTGAAGATGATGTTTCTGATGGTGTAAGGGATGGAGGATTTGGTTCAACTGATAAACAAAGAAAAAAAGAACCAATATTATATGCTATGTAGAAAAAAGAGCTTAGATAGCTCTTTTTTTTGTTTGTATCACATTGTTTATAATTACTTATTATGATATACTTTAAACAGATACTTTAATTGTATCGGGAGTTGATTATTTGTTTGATTATTATTTAGATTTATCATCTTCAAATACTGGAGTTGTATTGGTTAGTAAGAATATAAATGAACCAATTATTATAACTTCGTGGGATTTTTCAAAAATAAAAATAAATAAAGAATTAGAAAAAAGTCAAAAACAAACAAAAAAATTACAATATATAGGAAAGTTTTTAAAAGAATTTGAAAAAAAATACCCTGTAGAAAATATTTATTTAGAAGGTATTTTTGTTCAACCTCAATTTAGAAATAGTAGCGAAGTTTTATTAAAATTACATGGTGTATTGATGGGGACATTTTATAATAAAACCATTTTATATACTCCTCCGTCCGTTATTAAAAAAGTTGTAACTGGTAAGGGAAATGCAAAAAAGGAAATTGTACAAGATAATATAAAAAGAATATTAAATTGTTCAATTAGAAACAGTGATGAAGCAGATGCACTTGCATTAATGTTAACTAATTATCCAGAAGGTAAAGATAGAAAATTACAATTTATAGAAAAAAACATTGTAAGGTAGGTAAAATATCATGGGAATATTAAATGAAGGAACAATTAAAAGGCTTGAACAAGCTGTTAATGTTTTAAACGGTACTGATACAAAACATTTAAAAACAAATGCTTTATTTGATGAAATCTATTCAAATAATGTTGAATTTTTAAAAAAAGGAAAACAAGTAAATAAAATAAAACAATCAGAATTATCAATTGAAATTTTCAACAAATTCGTTACTTCGGTGCGTACATCTACATTAAGATTTGATACAACAAATAATATTATTAGAATTATTGATGATGCAAATAATTTATTAGTGTTTAAAGGACAAATGAAACAACCATTTAGAGATTCTAGAGACGTTTATTGTCAAGTTTCTATAAACAATCAAGAAGTACCATGTACAAAAGATTGTTTTGAAAAAATCATTCAGTCATTAAAAGGCGATATTTTAATTTTATCTTAAGAAGAAATGCTTAATAAAAATCAATTATTAAAAGAAATAACTGAATGGTTTGGTGATTATGGATTTCGAGATGGTGTTCATTATGTAGTAAAAAATGATAATGTTTATAAATTTCAAACCGCTGAAGAAGGGCTTAGAGCATGGTTAAAAACATTAGTAAAAGAATCTTTAAATTTAGGAGCTCCAAAACTTTGGGAATCTGAAGTGACTTTTATTTTAACAGAATGTGGTGGAAAGTTAGATGGTGTAGATACAATTAAATTAGCAAATGGGTATTGTTTTGTTGCAAAAAATGCAACTGCTGCACAGAAACAAATTAAAAATATTAGTAGGAATAATATTTTTAGCAACCCAATTGAAGCATATAAAAAGTCAATAAAAAATAATAAAAAATCATATAAGAAGAAAAAAAACATAAAAAAATCGAGGTAATTTAATGGAATTGATAAAACAATTAGTTATGGCTATCTTGGGTGTAGTTATTGGCATTATCATGTTATGTGGTAGATTTTTATGAATAAAATAGGACACACAATAGGTGGTGCAAGTGCAGGAATTATTGTTATAGATTTTTTAGCAAAACAAAATTCATTAAATGGCATGCTTTTGGGTATGCCTTCTTTTTATACATTATCAGCTATTGCTTTAATAGAAGCATCCGCATATATAGGAGCGTTATTTCCGGATATAGACCATCCAATAGCAACAGCAGGTAAAAAACTAAAAACAACCTCAAAAACAATTCATAGTCTTTATGGGCATAGAGGTGTTACACATTTTCCGATTTTTTTAGTATGGACGAGTTTTATGATGTATATTTTTTACCTGGTTTTAAATCCATTTATCTCGATTTGGTGGATGTATTTTTGTTATGGATTTATTGGCGGATGGATATCCCATATAATACTAGATTGTTTTAATCCGGATGGGGTACGGTTACTTGCACCGTTTAGTCAAAAGCATTTCAGAATACCTACAGGAATAAGCATCAAAAAACAAAGAAAAAACCAAAAGAACAAAAAAACACAAAAAAAAACATTAAAATTCAAATATAAAAGCAGTTCAGCTAAATCAAATCAATTTTGTTTTATTATTAGTACCATTTTTATAATAATATTCATATTGTTATAGTCTACCTATTATGATATATTTTACTTGTAAATTTAATCGAAAAGGAGAACAACTATGGCAAATCTAAATTTAGACAAAAAGATTATTGAAACTTTAGCAATTTTGAAAAGAAACAACGAAACTGTTAAAGGATTAAAAGAAGAAAAAAAAATTGAAAACGTGTTAAAAGGCGTTGCTCAAGACAAAGGCATGAATGAAGAACAATTAGCTTCCGCTTATAATGAAATATTAGAAAGAACGAAAGGAATCAATGCAGCTATTAAGCCTTATAGTGATGCTAACGCTTTAATGCAAAAACAAATTGGAGAAGATATCATAAAAGATTATGAGCAACAAGGAGTAGATAATCATCTACTTCTAGAAACTCAAAAGGACTTTCCCCATATTGCTTCTATAAAAGTAAATGCCACTAGGCACTTGGAAATGGTAGAAAATAAAAAAATTCTAAATTCTATCATTCAAAATTTAATTGATGAAGGTCGTCTAGATTTATTAACTATTAATGAAGAAGCTTATTTTGAGGAATCAAAAAAAGCATATCAAAAAAACGGTACACATTTAAAAGGAGTTTTTGAAAGTAGACCAGATTTAAAGATAAAAATCACTTATAAAAAATAGATAGATAACTATCTATTTTTTTTGCTTTCTTGACAAATCTCAATAAATCTTTTATTATTTATTTGCATAAAAAAATATTTATATTTTGGTAGAGTCTTTATAGGACTCTATTTTTTTGCTTATTTGGCAAAAAACTTATCTTTAATTGTTAATAAAGCGGTATATGATATAATATAAGCATAAAGAAAGGATGAGACAACTATGGAAAAAACAAAGATAGATGTATTAGATTTACTATTTATGACAAAAAAGGAATTTCAAGATTTAGATGGAGAATTTATTGACCAATTACCTCCTAAACAAATCAATAGAATTCCTAATTGTTTATGGGACATGATGACCGAGGAACAATTGAAACGTATATCTACTTTTAACCTTTCAACATTAGATTATAATGAGTTAGTAAAATTATATATAAAATATATTGATTCTACAGAACCATACACTATAGAATATAAAATTAAAGATAAAACAACAACAATTGAATCTAATGGTCTTGAACCAAAATTACATGAAGTAATAAGTCAACAAAAAAGATACGCGAATTTTAAAGCAAGAAGCAGATTTAATAAAAAAGATTGTACAAATAATATAATGCTATGTACTGGCTATGATTTATATAATTATCTTCCCAAAACAGCAAAAGATTATATTTCTTGGGATAAAAATAAACAACATTATTACACAGCTAAAAAACATAGAAATCCAATGGGAACTAAAACTACAGAATTTTATTTTGAATTTGATGATATTTGTAAAATGTTAAAATTAGCTAGAAGAGATGGTGAGTATATATTAAATGATGAAATTCCACCATTATTACCCTTTACTACATTAATGTCACGTTATAAGGTTAAGTATAGTTTATCTTCTCAGTTTTTAAAAAGATGGAAATTACCTTATTATACATTTTTTTATGGCAGAGAATTAACAGAAAAATCTGATGGTAGAAATCTTTATGATGTTGTTGAATGTGAACCGATGCTAAAGAAAATACTACAAATTGAATATGCTCCAGTAAGAGTAAAAAAATA